>JAESGJ010000057.1_pt1 | contig 227101 bp, 220 predicted proteins | sample 9266241 | NCBI WGS metagenome assembly JAESGJ01 (sample SAMN14514841, study PRJNA621669) | algae metagenome | isolation source: Brasilonema octagenarum HA4186-MV1 and co-occurring heterotrophs from wet... | place: USA: Manoa Valley, Hawaii | collected 2009-07-20
AATGTAAAGAATCTTCTGCATGCCTCTCTCCGATGTCGAGCCGCCGCGCCTTCATGAGCGGCGGCGGCTCGACTATGCCGGAGACCTGCGGCGCCTGCTCCGGCGCCAAAGGACATACGGACTTAGCAATCGTCCTGAAAGTGACAAGTATGGCCGAAGGTCATACCGAAGCCCCCCCACCTCTTCTTCGCTGGCTATGGGCACGACGAAGGCCCCGCCTCCGAGGAGGCGGGGCAGTTCGATCCCGCTGGATCAGTCGCCGTTGCGGCGGGACCAGATCAGCATGTAGCTGTCGTCGCCTTCGCCCTTGACCAGTGAGCAATAGATCGGAGCCGGGAAGCTCGGATCGTCCAGCTTGACCGAGAGATATTCGCGGTCACTCTCCCGCGCGGTCTTCTTCCAGGCGGCACCGAACTCGGTCGCACCCGCCCGGATGCGATAGTCTGGAGCCTTGTCGTTGTCCTTCTCTGATGCGACGAAGCTCGCCTTGACGTTAAGCGTGAGCGTCTTGACCGAGCCCGTGAAGCCGTTGTTCGACGCGGTGAAGGTACCGATGGTAGCCATGGTGTTCTCTCTGTTCTGTTGTCGGGCCGCGACCATCGCAGCCTCGATGGCGGTCCTTGACCCGGGAGCGATCGGCCCGCAGCCGTCAGGCCCGCAGCAGCGCGTAGGACGGCGTTAGACGGCTTTTTTGAATCGCGAGGAATGCCGCTACTTCGCGGCAGGGGAAAAAAGCCGGCGGAGCCGTTGCGGGAAGGCGATCGAGGCTCTTGCCGCCCCAGGGGCCTGATCCGCCCATTCGAGGTTGCAGAGGACGCGGCTCGTGAACGAATTGACGGAGGCAACCATGGCGGCCGATACCGACGGCGCACGAGGACCACTTTCAAACCGAGCGGGCACACGCAGACGGCCGCGTGTTTTCAGCAAGCTATACGCATCTCGGTAAAAGTCAGCCCCCTCATCGCGGTTCCGCGTGCTACATCGAAGGCACGGCTAAGATGGTATGCTGGGAGACGATCACGGAGTTTGGGTTAGTCGCATGATCAAAGCGTGCGGCCTCTGCCCAATCACCTTTTTGGTCGAACTGGTGCGCTAGGGTAATGGCTCGACCGCGGCAGACGTTGCCGATTGGAGATCATCCCCGTACGCGAGAACGGGCTGGTGTAGGCCAGTCGCCGCATTGCGTCATCGGATCGGCCGCGCACCAATCAGCCGCGCAGCTGAATTTTCACGATGCGCCGGGGACCGTTCTGCGGCCCGGACGCAAGAATTCTTTCGCTGGGAGAAATTGCCACCCTCTTGCACAACGAACGGCGCGTCGTGTCGCGATGAAGATCGTCAGCGCGGCTAAAGCGAGGAAAATAAGATCGTGCGCAGGGGGCTTTGCATAGGGCGGAACACGTGCAAAAGCACCTGCTTGGATGATTTGGCATCCCAACGGTGGAAAAGCCAATTGAATCAGGCGCATCGGTGGCGATATCCGTAAAACTTCTTCACCCTCTCCGCCCCCGATGCCACTATCGGATAGGAGAATCGCTTCCAGCCGCGTTTACTGGTCGCGGCGGCGGCGGAATACCAATTCGTACAACGCCAACCGGCCCTCGAAACGGTTTCGAGGCGCCGCTTAAGCCTCCAGCAGGACTGACCTCGTGATCTCCGGAAATCTCTTCACTCGCGACTACCTGCTGGACGGGATCGATCGCACCGCTCAATGGATAGGCCTCACCGATAAATCGGTGGAAGCGTTTCGCAAGCGATTGAAGTCCATCGCCGGCAAGTTCCTCAAGATCGCCAAGCCGAACGAGGCGGAGACCGAGAAGGACTTCATTTATCCGGTCATCGAGACGCTCGGCTGGTCTGACTACCAAGTTCAGCAAATCCTCTCGCAAAAGGGACGCAAGCAGGTCCCGGACGCGCTGCTCTTTGCCGACGACGCGGCCAAATCGCTTGCGGTTGCCGAAGCTCAACAATGGAAGCGTTTCCAGCATGGGCTCGCCGTTCTCGAAGCCAAACGTTGGAATCGTGCCCTCGATCGCGCCGACAAGCGCGATCCGAGCGAAGAGGGTGTGCCTTCGACGCAGATGCTGCAGTATTTGAGCCGCGTCGATGTTCAGACGAACAACAAGGTCCGCCTTGGAATCCTGACGAATGGCAGCGTCTGGCGCCTCTATTTTCAGGGCGCGCTTTCCGTCTCCGAAGACTATCTGGAAATCGATCTTGCCCAAGCTCTGGAGCTGCCGGGTCACCAGCTCAACCTTCTGGACCATGCCGACGAGCGTCTGACATCCGATCGGGTGTTACGCTTGTTCATTCTCTTTTTTGGCAAGGCGGCTTTCTTGCCGGTCGAGGGCCCGCGCACCTTCCACGATCTTTCGCGCGAAGCCGGCAAAACTTGGGAAGAGCAGGTCACGAAGGACCTCTCGCGCCTGGTCTTCGGCGAGCTGTTCCCGAAGCTTGTCACTGCGCTCGCCAAGCATGACCCTGCCCGGCCCGCCGACGTGACCGATGCGTATCTCGACGACATCCGCCAAGCCGCGCTTATCTTGCTCTACCGGCTGTTGTTCGTTGTTTATGCCGAGGATCGCGATCTTCTGCCTGATCAACGCGAGCCGTATAAGTCCTATTCACTCACCACAATGCGCCTCGACATCGCTGAACGGATGGACCGCAAGCAGGTCTTCTCCTCGTCAGCCGCGACCTACTGGCCGAAGTTGCGCGCGGTATTCAAAGCCATCGCAGAGGGCGACGACGATCTCGGCATCCCGCCTTACAATGGTGGCCTGTTCGCGGCTGATAGCGCACGCCTGCTTACCCGCGTTGAGCTGCCGGACAGCATCGTCTCCGCACTGATCTTTGGCCTCTCGCACCGCGAAGAAGAAGGGCGCGCCCGTTATATCAACTATCGCGACCTTTCGGTCCAACAGCTCGGCACCATCTACGAGCGCACGCTGGAGTATGGCCTGAAGTACGAGGATGGCGCGGTCACTGTAAGTGCTGACGATGCGGCAAGACACGAGTCGGGAAGCTATTACACGCCCGACAGCCTGGTCTCGCTGATCATCGAAAAGGCGGTCGGGCCGTTCATTGAAGAAAGGCTCGCTGCATTCCGTGAGCGCTCTGCTGCTCTGGCACAGGACAAGCGCCGCCCCGAGATCCGCCTCGCGGAACTGCAGGGGCTTGATCCCGCCAGCCACATCTTAGAGCTTCGCATCTGCGACCCGGCTATGGGATCCGGCCATTTTCTGGTGAGCCTGGTCGATTGGCTGGCCGATCATGCGCTCGCGGCTATCGCGGAAGCGGAGGCTGTTGTCGATTGGTCAGAAGCACCGTACCGCTCGCCTGTCCTCAACAACATCGAGGCCACACGCCAAGACATTATCAAGCAGGCCACTCAGCACGGATGGCCGTTTACGATCGAGCATCTCGACGATCGCCATATCGTCCGCCGCACAATTCTTAAGCGCTGCATTTACGGCGTCGATCGCAACCCCATGGCCGTGGAGCTCGCCAAGGTCGCGCTCTGGCTGCACACGTTCACGGTCGGCGCCCCCCTCTCGTTCCTCGATCACCACCTGCGCTGCGGCAACTCGCTCCTTGGCTTCTGGCTTCGCAGTGCTATGGACAGGCTCACCGCGTGGGGTGGGCAGCTCCTCATCAACGAACCCATGAAGAAGGCAATGGCGCAAGCCGTTGCCATGCAAAGACTCGAACGCGTTACTGATGCGGACATCGCAGAGGTCCACGAATCGAAAACTCTGTTTGATGGGATTGAACAAGAGACGCAGCCGCTCAACACCTTTATCAAGATTCTCTATGCCCTCGATTGGCAGAAGCTCGATAAGGATGACCAGGCCGCGATACGCGCGTGGCTAGACGGCCAATTCGGCGATCCAATCGACATCGCTCGCGGTAAATTGCGACTTGGCGAACACGATGCGGGCGCCGGCCTTCCCGACGCGAAAGATGTCATGCAGCGTTTGCCGGATAAGATCGCTCCGTCGGCGGAGCGCTTTGCTGCGATCCTAGTGAGAGCGCGTGACTTGGTGCAAAAGGAGAGATTCCAGCATTGGCAGGTCGCGTTTCCGGGTGTCTGGAAACAATGGGAGAGTGCGGAGCGCGTCGGCGGCTTCGACGCCGTCATTGGAAATCCGCCTTACGTCAGACAGGAACTTATCAAGGAATACAAGCCAGCTTTGAAACGAGCCTACTCGGAAACGTATGACGGCTCGGCGGATCTCTACGTCTATTTTTATGAGCAGGGACTGAATCTGCTAAGGTCGGGCGGGCGGCTCTCATACGTCGTCACCAATAAGTGGATGCGCGTGGGATACGCTGACAGGCTTCGCGACTTATTCAGCAAGAACGCGTGGATCGAATTCGTCGCGGATTTCGGCCATGCCAAGAAATTCTTCCCGGACGCAGACGTCTTTCCGTCAATCGCCGTCATTCGCAAGCCGAACAGTGCGAATCCGCCGGACAAGACGGATGTTTGCGTTATTCCAAGGGATGATGTGCCTGAGAAGGGATTGGACGAGGCCGTCGCCAAGGCAACCTATGCGCTTCCGCGCACCTACTTCGGTAAAGACCCGTGGGCATTGGAGCCGCCGGCTGTCGCTGCACTGCTTACCAAGATTAAGGCAGCCGGATCACCCCTGAAATCTGTCGTTCCGCGTCTCCCGGTCAACGGCATCAAGACGGGACTGAACGAGGCTTTTCTTATTGACGCCGACGAACACGCACGGCTCGTGGCGAGCGATCCCGGCTGCGCGTCGATTATTAAGCCATATCTGCGTGGGCAAGATATCCGACGGTGGCACTCCCCGGACCGTCCTCAATTCATGATTCTCCTTAAGTCGAGTTCTGATCATGCCTGGCCATGGTCCGGAAAGAGCGAAGCCGAAGCCGAGACGATCTTTCAGAAAACTTACCCCGCGCTCTATGAGCGCATGAAGCGGTTTGAGGACTACGTTGATCCCAAGACGGGCAACAAACGCGGCCTGCGTCATCGTGAGGACCAAGGCAAATTCTGGTGGGAGCTTAGACCGTGCGCGTACTATGACATCTTCGCGCAGCCGAAGATCATCTACCAAGCCATTCAGTTCTATGCGCGCTATACATTTGAAGCTGAAGACCTCTACGGCAACAACAAGACCTATTTCCTAGGCAGCGACAATCTGGCGCTGCTTGGAATTTTGAATTCGCCGCTCCTCTGGTGGTATGGCTGGCGCCACTTCATTCACATGAAAGACGAGGCGCTCTCAAATGATCAAGTTAAGATCGCTGAGCTTCCAATTCCTCCCGAGCTTCTCAAGGACAAGCAGCTTAAGAAAACCGTGAGCGATTTGCTCACTGAAACTCGCCGTATTGCTGAAGCTGAATCCGCAATGCGCGAATGGCTTCACCAGGAGTTCGAGGTGAAGCGTGGCGTCGCAGCGCTTCGCAAACCGAGCGCGCTCTCATTTGACGAGTTCGTTGCAGCGGTTAAGTCGGGCCTGGCGCGAGGCCGCAAATTAACTGCTGCCGAGATCGCCGAACTTAAGCGCGAGTACAGAGCGACAATCGAGCCGGTCAGGAGTTCACGTGGAATGGTCGCACGTCTGGAGATATCCGTATCCAACGCGGTGAACGCTGGATACGGGCTCTCTCAGGAAGACATCGCGCTGATGTGGAGCTCGGCGCCCCCGCGAATGCCATTCTCGCCTCAGGGTCTGGCAGCGGACGAGGCGGGCTCCGGCAGCGAGGATGAGGGCGAGTAGCGGTTGGCCAGATCGGCCGGGAAGGCACGATCTGACCCGACAAGCGATTAATTTCAGTGGACCAGCACTAGATGTTGGGGATAGCTGCGATTTATTGACTATTGTGTTCCCTTTATGTTCTATGCTGTAGGTTCGAAAAGATTTTTTGCGCCCGGAGCTTCCGGAAAATTCCGAGAGCCTTCGCTCACCTCATAGGGGCGAGTCGGTGGCGCGGCCACTCACAGGTGATCGCCGCCGTTCGGATTTGGGAGGACATTATCTTGCAGTCGTTTCGCTTCATTCACACCGGCGACATCCACCTCGACAGCCCCTTGAAGGGCCTTTCCGGGCACCAAGGCGCGGCGGCCGAACGAATCCGCACCGCAACGCGCGTGGCGCTGGATAATCTCGTCGGCCAGGCGATCGAGGAGCAAGCGGACTTTATGGTCATCGCCGGCGACCTTTATGATGGCGATTGGCGCGACTATCAGACCGGCCTTTTCTTCGTGAAGCAGATGGGTCGGCTTGCACAGGCCGGCATTCCGGTCTTCCTGCTCTACGGCAACCACGACGCAGAAAGCCAGATCACCCGCCGGTTGACCTTGCCGGCCAATGTGAGCGTGTTTTCGGCGCGCAAGCCCGAGACGTTCCGCCTCCAGCATCTTGGCGTTGCCCTTCACGGCCAGAGCTTCCGGCAGCGCGACGTGACGGACAATTTGGTCACGGCTTATCCTGGGCCGATCGCCGGTTTTTTCAATATCGGCGTCTTGCACACCGGTTTGGGCGGGATGCAGGGGCACGCAAACTATGCGCCGTGCGCCATCGAGGATTTGATCAACAGGGGCTACGACTATTGGGCGCTTGCGCATGTGCATCAAGCCGCCGTTCTCAACGAGCGGCCGCATGTCGTCTTCTGCGGCAATCTTCAAGGCCGGCACATCCGGGAAAGCGGTCCGAAAGGCGCTTCGCTTGTCGTGGTCGAGGACGGCCAGGTCGAGGCGATCTCGCCGCTCCACGTGGATTGCGTACGCTGGATCCATTTGCCGGTGCCGATGGGCTCTTGCAACGCATCGGCCGACGCCATCGATCGCGTGCGCGCAGCAATCGAGGACGCCGTGGCGCGCGATGCGCAAGGCCGTCTTTTGGCCTGCAGGGTTGAGTTGACCGGGCAGACAAAGCTACACGGCGAGTTGCTCGCGTCGGCAGATCGGCTCCTTGCGGAGGCGCGGGCCGCCGCTTTGGGCTTGGGCGAGGAGACGGCTTGGATCGAGCGCCTCGCTATAGCGACCGCGAGCCCCGACGCCTCAGCCTCCCGCAAGGACGCTCTGGGCGATTTGCAGCGGATGATCCAGGGCGCCGGAGGCGATGCCGACCTTCAGGCGCGGCTCGCGTCGGAGCTTGGCGATCTCGTCCGCAAGCTGCCCCACGATATCCGAGCGGAGTCGAGCGACGCTGCATTGAAGGCCGCCATCGATGCCGACATCGCAGGCGTCATCACGCATGCGGGCGCGTATCTTAACGCACGGTTGGCAGCAGAGAAGGTGTAATCCGATGCGGATCCGACAGCTCGATCTTCTCAAGTACGGGCATTTCACGAACGCCGTTATCGATGTTCCGGCTGGCAAGCCGGACTTCCAGATGCTGCTCGGCGAGAATGAGGCCGGCAAATCAACGACCATGGGGGGCGTCGAAGATTTGCTTTTTGGCATCCCGACCAATTCACCGCGCAACTTCCTGCACGAGTACAACGCCATGCGGGTAGGAGCGCTTCTGGAGAAGGGCGCCGAGACGCTCAAAGTTCGCCGCCGCAAAGGCAACAAGGATACATTGCTGGGCGATGACGACATGCCGCTCCCGTCGGGCGAGGGGGCGCTCGGCCCGTTTCTCGCGGGCGCGGATCGCCGCTTCTACACGCGGATGTTCAGCCTCGATCATCCACGCCTGCAACAGGGCGGCAAGGATATCTTACAAGCCCAAGACGATGTCGGTCAGATGCTGTTCTCGGCAAGCGCCGGCATCACGGGCCTGCGCGAGACGCTTAAAACCATGGAGGCCGAAGCCGACGCGCTTTGGGCCTCGCGTCGGGCGTCGCACCGCAAGTATTTCCAGGCAGAAGAACGCCTGAAGGCAGCCGAAGCGGGCCTGCGCGAGAATGTCGTGACCACGAGCAAGTGGCAGTTGCTCAAGAGCACCTTCGAGACATCGAACGATGCTCACACCGCCATCGAGCAGGAAATCGAGATTAAATCGGCGGAGCTGCGCAGGCTCAACCGCATTCGCCGCGTTTGCCGCGATGTGCGAAAGCGCGCAGAGACGCAAAGCGCCATTGAGGCGCTTGGGACCGTGATCGCGTTCGATGCCGATGCCGCCAAAATCCTAGAGAGGGCGGCGGCCGATGAAGCCGCGGCCACCGCGCGCATCGCTGCGTTGAGCGAGCAGATCGCGGCCCTTGAGGCTGAACGGGCGGCGCTCAACTTCGACGATGGCTTGCTCAAGCGTGCCGAAGACATCGCGCAGCTTCGTGATCGCCGCATCCAGGTCCGGGCTGGCAAAGCCGATCTTCCCAAGCGCCGCGCCGAACTGGCGGCGGCCGAAGCCGCGCTCCTTCGACTCGCTGCCGAACTCGAATGGAGCGGTGATGTCGAGCATGTGATCGCGCGGATTCCCGCTAAGGCCAAAGTGGCCGCGCTTCGCGGCTTGCTCAACCGGCGCGGCGCGCAATCCGGTGCGGTTGAGAATGCAAAAGGAGCCGCCGCCGAAGCGCAAGAGAAACTTGCCGAGATCGAGGCCGATGTCGAGGCGCTCGGCGTACTGACCGATGTTTCCAAGCTCGCAATGGCCATCAAGGCTGTCCGCGAACTTGGCGACCTGACCGGCCAGATCGCCAATTCGAAGCGCGCCGAGCAGGAGGCGCGGGCCGCGATCGAACGCGCGCTGAAAACCTTGCGCCCGGCTGTCGTGGATTCCGCCGTACTTGAGTCCATGCCGGTTCCGCCGCTCGCTACCGTCGAGGCCCACCGCGAGGCTTGCCGCGACCTCGAACAGCGGCAGCAGTCCTGCCGCGAACGCATCCGCCATGCGCAGCAAGAAGGTGCCCGGCATCGCAAAGCCCATGAGCGCCTGATCGCCGACGAACAGCTGGTCGCGGCCGATGAACTTGAGCGCTTGCGCGGCCGGCGCGACGCGGGCTGGTCCATTATCCGGCGGCGCCATTTTGAGGGCGCCGCGGTCCCGGCAGATGAGCTGGCAGACTTTTCTCCGTCGGGTGTGCTGGCGAAAGACTTCGAGACCGCGATCCAGGTCGCGGATGCGGCGGCCGATCGGCGCTTCGAGCATGCCGGCGCGGCCGCGCAACTCGCGGTGATCGCGCGGCAGATCAGCGAACAGGACGATTTGCTGGAGTCCTTGGGCCAGGAGGAGAAGGCGCTGGATGAAGAGCGCACCGCGCTCGATGCGGCCTGGATCAAACTATGGGCTGGAGTCTTCGCCGCGCCCGAGAGCCCCGACGTAATGGTCGAGTGGCTGCGCGCACGCTCCGATATCCTGGAACGCATCGGGGTACGCGGTGCAGCAGAGCGGGAAACGGGGGATTGTCAGAACCGTGAGGCCCAGGCCAAGCGACTCGTCCTGGCCGAACTGAATGCGCTCGGCGTCGCTACAGATGTGCTGTCCGGCCAAACGCTTCTTCTGGTCGTGGAGGCCGCCGCTTCAGTGGAACGCACGCATGAAACCGCCGCCAAAGCCCGGCGCGATCTTGATGCCGCGCATCACAAGGCGGCAGGCGCTTTGACGCGCAAGCGCAAGGATCTCGAAAAAGCAGACGGCGAATGGAAAGCGTGGACGGCCGACTGGACGGCGGTTCTCAAGACGCTGCAATTCCCGGTGACGGCGGCGCCCGAGACCGCGGAAGCGCAAATCAATGCCATCGACGATATGCGCGAGGCGTCCGTGCGCATCAATGACCTCAGGCATGAGCGGATCGAAAAGATCGAAAGGGATACGGGGGCATTCGAGGCCGACGTGGCCGCATTAGTGCAAGCCATCGCGCCGCAGCTGCTCGGCACCGATGCCGAAGAAGCCATCTTGAATCTCGATCGTCTCGCAGTCGAGGCTGCGCGTGTTAGCGATCTCAAAGCCGCCAAAGAGACAGACATCGGCGGCGTGCAGAAGAAGATCGAGGAATGCCGCGCATCGAACGCCGAAGCCCGCGACATCATCGCACGCTTGCAACGGATGGCTTCGGTTTCAACCATCGACGACCTGCGCACCGCAGTCCGGCGCTCGGATGAGATGCGTGCGCTGACGGCGGAATTGGATCGCCTCACCAAGGCGCTGACGCAGGATGGAGATGGCCTTTCGGTCGCGGACTTGACCGCCGAGTGCGCGGGCATCGATCTCGACGCCACCGCCGCGAAAGAGCAGACGATCAATGACGAAGTGCAGGAATTGCGTAACCGCCTGATGGAGGCGCGCGAAATCCGCAACACCGCACGCCAGGCCTTCGAGGCCATCGGCGGAGACGACAAGGCGGCGAGGGACGCGGCGGATCGCCAAGCGGCGCTTGCCGAAATTTCAGAGATTGCCGAACAATACGTGCGGCTGCGCTCAGCCATCGTGTTGTTGCAATGGGCGATCGACCGCTATCGGCGCGAAAAGCAGGCGCCGTTGCTCAAGCGCGCGGGCGAGCTGTTCACCATGCTCACCTGCGGATCGTTCAAAACCCTCCAGCTCGAATTCGACGACCACGACAACATGCAGCTCGCCGGCATTCGCGACGACGGCAGCCAGGTGGCGGTCGCCGGAATGAGTTCCGGCACGGCCGACCAACTCTATCTCGCGCTCCGCATCGCGGCGGTCGAGGACTATCTCGACCACGCCGAGCCCATGCCGTTCATCGCGGACGATCTGTTCATCAACTTCGACGACAAGCGCGCCGCGGCGGGCTTCCGCGTGTTGGGCGAGCTGGCCAAGAAGACGCAAGTACTGTTCTTCACGCACCACGAGCATCTGCTGGAGGTTGCACGAAAAGCCTTGGGTATCCCGATTGCCGGCGCTACGCTGCCAGTGGCCGCGAGCCCACCACCGCCGCGATCCCAGGCCGCTTGAAGTCAGCCATTTCCCGTAATTTCATTTTTTTTCAATGGTTTATTAGGCCGCAAATCCACAGTTGAAGAAATATTCGGGCTCCGCTTCCGGAATTTTGGATGTGCGGTCGCTTCCTAGGTAGGGCCCGCCCTTACGGATCGCGAGGTTAAGACATGAAGACAGGTGCCAAGACGCCCGAGGAACCGCCCTCGCCATCCGACCTAGAAGGCTGGAGAAAAGTTGCCGCCGACGACGGCATTCGCCGCCTTCGGCCCGAAGACATCGTAGCCGCGATACAGCACGTCGGCCCCAACGGCGACCAACGGCTCCTTGCCGCCTTGATCACCCACGTTTCGGAGCAGTTGTTACGCATCATCAAGCGGCTGGTCGGCAAGAACCACCGCAACGAGGGCGAGGACATTATCTGGCGCGCGCACCACCAGTTGATCGTGGCGGTGCTCAAGCCGAACTCTAAGGACGGGCAGGCGCTCTGCAAGAGCTTCAGGAAATGCGTCGAATTCCGTGTCGCCGACGCGATACGCGCGGAGCGCAAATACGCGTACCGCAACCAGCCCTTCAAGACGCAGCCCGGCGTCGCCGATGACGGCGAAGATCTGGTCGAAACCATTGAGCCACCCGAGGAAGGCAGCGAACAGACGGCCGAGGTTCAACAATTGCTGAATAGGATTCCTGATCCGAGAAAGCGCGAGGCGTTTCGCCTGCACATGGACGGATGTCCCCTTGGTCCCGGGATCGGCACGACGTCGATCGCGGAGCAGCTCGGAATCAGCGCCAAAACCGCGGGAGATTGGATCGCCGAGACCAAAGCTCTCCTCAAGATTGAGATAGGAGCCGCCCATGATTGAACAAAACAGAAATCCCGATCGGGACGACGTGCTGTTCGCATTCCACCAGGCTTGCGACAACCCAACCGCCGAGCAAGTGTCCGAGTGGACGCGCCGGTATCCGCAATACGCCAACGATATCCGTGAGCATGCCGCCCTGCGTGCGCAGTGGGCTTCGGATTCCGACGAGCACGGCGCTGAGCCCGACGAGAGCATGCTCGCGCGCGGACGCAGCCATGCCCTCAATCTGCTTCATGATGCGCGTCAGGAAGCCGCCGCCCAGAGCGATTCTGAAAAGACATGGGCTCAGGCCCTGTCGGCGGCCGGCTTCGATATCCCGCGCCTTGCGCGCTGCGTCAACATCGACCGCATGGTTCTGGCCGAACTAAATGCTGGCCGTATGCGCTTGCCGTTAGGCCGGCGTCTGACGGATGCACTTGCCGACGTGCTCGGCATGAGCACCGCTTGGCTTGAGCGCGTGATATCCGACCTCCTGACGGGGCCCAGGCGATTGGGCCACGCCAAAGCGGATGAAGCGCCCACCATTAATACGCGGTCCTATGCCGAGGTCATTCACGCCAGCTCCATGTCGGAGGATGAAAAACGCTACTGGCTTGGAGAGGACTGAGGCATGGACGCTTGGCGGGATATCCGGCTCAAGGCGCGCGAGTGTCACCGCCAAGCCCTCCTGAAGTCCAAGGGCGTCCGTAAGGCGCCAGCACTGCTCGCGGCCGCGCTGGAAGACGAAGACCTTCAGCTCACGCATTACGCGCCGGGATCGGTCGTCAGCAAGGGCGTTTACGGATTTCTCGACCGTCCGTCGAAGATCATCAACGTCGCGAGCGGACAGAGCCCGGAAAACGAAGCCGTGGTGACCGCGCATGAACTCGGCCACTACAAACTCCACCGCGATCCCCGCAACGAAGTGACCGCCATCGCGCCTGGGCTTGGCGGCGATCCGATCGATTCAGGCGCAGGCCGCGTGGAGGGTTATTCCCCGCGCGAGCGCAAGGAAGTTCAAGCCGACATTTTCGCGGGCGAGTTTCTCTGCCCGGCCGATTGGCTGCGCGAAGAACTGCTCGCGCAGGGTCGCAAGCCCGTGGACATCGCCAAACATATCGGCGTGCCGCCGGGGCTTGTCCTGAATCAGGCCATCCGCGCCCTGCTCCTGCCGGCACTGGAAGCCCCCGCCCCGGCAGGCCCCAGTCTGAGCTACGCGCTCGATCCGGGCCAACTTGAGGCTGCGACCTGGAGCGGCGGGCCGCTGCTCGTCGATGCCGGGCCCGGCACAGGAAAAACAAGAACACTTGTCCACCGCATCCAACACCTGCTGGACAACGGCGCCTCGGCCGCCTCGATCCTCGCCCTCACCTTTTCCAATAAAGCCGCCGAGGAAATGCGCGAGCGGCTGTCCGTCAGCAACGCGGATGCCGCGATCGAAATGTGGGTCGGCACGTTCCACGCGTTCGGGCTGGAGCTGATCACCAAGTATCATCAGCGCATCGGCCGCACGATGAACGTGCGCATCTTGGATGAAGCGGGCTCGCTTTCGCTGCTTGAGGCCAACCTTATCCGCTTGCCGCTGCGCTATTTTCAAAATCTCTACGAACCCGCCTATGAGCTTGTGCCTGTCCTGCGGGCGATCTCGCGCTGTAAGGACGAGCTCATCACCCCGGCGGCCTACCGCGCCGCCGCCGAGGCCGCCTGCAATGTGGCGACCACCGAAGACGAGCGCGAGGCCGCCGGCAAGGCGCTGGAGGTCGCCGACATCTACGAGATTTATCAGGATGAACTGGCGAAAGCCGATGCGGTCGATTTCGGGGATCTAGTTCTGCTCGCGGCGCAGGCGCTCGAGCAGAACCCTGATTTGCGCGCCGAGTACCGGGCGCGGTTCGAGCACATCCTCGTTGACGAATATCAGGATGTGAATCTCGCGAGTGCGCGGCTCTTGCGCGCGCTCGCGGCGCCGCAAGCCGATGTCTGGGTCGTGGCCGACGAGCGACAGTCCATTTACCGTTTCCGCGGCGCGGCGCCCAGCAACGTGCAACGGTTCGTAAGCGAATTTTCCGGAGCGCGGCGCTCGCTAGGCATCAACTACCGCTCCGGCTCGCCGGTAGTCCAAGCGTTCCAAACCTTCGCCGCCAGCATGCAGGCCTCCCCCGGCGGGCGCTGGACGGCTCAGCGCGGAGGCGTGGGCGCAATCCGCCAGATCGTGGCGCCTTCGGTCGCGGCGGAGGCGGCGGCGATCCGCGATCACATCGAGCAAGCGCGCGCCAACGGCATCCCCTATAACGAACAGGTCATCTTGGCACGCAGTCATCTCACTCTTGCGCGCATCACCGGCGCGCTCGAGCAGCTTGGCGTGCCTCTCCTTTATCTTGGCGATCTGTTCGAGCGCGAGGAAATCCGCGATCTGCTCGCTCTGATATCGATCGACGCCGAGCCCGGCGGGATCGGCCTGGTTCGAGTCGCGCAGTTGCCGGAATACGGCGCGTCCAAATCCGACGCGCTTGCCGTCATCAAATGGGCCGAGGCCAACAATCTGCGTATCCTCGACGCGCTGCGCCGGCTCCCGGAGATCCCGGGCCTGACACCGCAGGGCAGCGCGGGTCTGGCACGTCTAGCGAACCAGCTCGACGGCTTTGGAGCGGGCACTTCGCCTTGGACATTCCTGACAACTTGGCTTTTTGAGCGAAGCGATTATCTCAAACCGCGGCCGGCAGCCAACGACACCAAGGCTCAGCAGCAGCTTGTTGCCATTTATCAGCTCCTCAAGGTCTGCGGCGAAATGGCAGCCGACGGTGATTCCACCCGCAAGCACATGCTGGCGCGCGTGCGCCGCATCGAAGCCCTGAATGACGATCGCATGTACCGGGCCGTGGCTTCAGAGGCATCCGACCTCAACGGCGTGCGGGTACTTACCGTTCACGGCAGCAAGGGGCTTGAGTTCAAAGCGGTTCATTTGCCCGCACTGGCGACGCGGTACATGCCGGCGAACCGGCAAGGCGTGCGCTGCCCGCCGCCGCCCAGCCTGCCGCACCTCGCCATCCGTCCCGCCGATCACGAAGCGGAAGAAGAGTGTCTGTTCTTCGTGGCCCTCTCGCGCGCGCGAGACTTCCTGTTCTTGAGCCGTGCCGAACGCTATAGCGCCAGTCAGTCCGCGAGCCCCTCCAAATTTCTCTCATCTATCAACGCGCTGGCACCGGCGGCGCGGCGCAATAACTCTCCGCTTCCGGCACGGCCGGCGCGGAACCTCGCACCGCCCGGCGTGCGCGCGCTTTATCAGGAGCGCGAGCTTTCCCTCTACATCCAGTGTCCGCAGCGCTATCAGTTTGAAGCGTTGGACGGTCTGCGCGCCGTTCGCGACGACTCTCCTTATGTCCGCTTCCATCGCTGCGTGTTCCGCACCATCGGCTGGCTTGAGACGCAGCGCGCTGCCGGCACGCCATCCGATCTTCCCGCAGCGCTCGCGCAGCTCGGGCAAGAATGGGCGGTGCGCGGGCCGAAGGCGCACGGGTTCGAAGCCTATTGCCGTGCATCCGCCGAGACCATGATTACCTCGATGGTGGACGTGATCGCGGCGGAGACGGGAAGCTATGACCAGGGCGAATGGATTGTGGATGTCGGCGGCAAGCAAATCGCGGTGACACCCGACCGCGTCGTCATCGCTCCCGACGGCACGGTGCACGTGCAGCGCATCCGCACCGGGCGCAAGACCAAGTCGGATCCTGCCAACCGCATCTATGCGCTGCTCCGCCGTGGCGCTGCGGCGCGCTACCCCGGGCGGCGTGTCGTCATAGAGGCCTATTACCTCGCGACCCGAGAAGCGGCGCCGATTCCACCCAACAAGGACGACAAGTTGCTGGAAGAATACACCGACGCCATCGCTGACATCGAACGCGGCGCATTCGCGCCCGCGCCGGAGGATGCGCGGCGCTGCCCGAATTGCCAGTGCTACTTCATCTGCGATTTCGTCCAGGGCGTCTCCTAGACTCACTTCCCGAAAATTCCACCTGCCGTCGCTTAGTCCTTAGGGGCCCATCAAGGGCCGCATACCAAAGGGAATAAGCGATGAGCAAGACGATCATCTTCATCCAGGCCGAGGGCAAAACCGGCGTCACCGAGGCCGAGATCGCGATCCCAGCGACGGTGCGCGACCTGCACGAGGCCTTCAGAACGCACGGGATCGATTTCGACAAGGAACGTGGAGCCTTTGTGGATGAGGCCGAGAACCCCATGCCGCACGACGCCAAGGCCACGGTCGAGGGCCTCAAGCACGGTTCGCGCGTCCACGTGACTCACTGCAAGAAGATCAAGGTCGCGGTCCACTACATGCACCGCACCATCGACCGCGCCTTCGCACCGGGCACCCTCGTGCGCACCGTCAAGCAGTGGGCCGTGCGCGAGCTGAAGCTCAATCCCACAGATGCGGGCGAGCACGTGCTGCAACTCTGCAATAGCACGATCCAGCCGCCGACCGACGCCGCGCTGGCGGAGCTGGTCAACGGCCGGAGCTGCGATGTCTGCTTCGACCTCGTCCCCGAAAAGCGCATCGAGGGCTAGCCGATGACAGTGGTCGTGACTCCCGACCAGTTGCTCCTCGCAGCGGATCTCGCCGCCCCGGAATTCCGGCGCGGCGAGATCGAGGGCAAGTGGCGTCACATCGAAACCGCCGGGCCGCACGCGACCATCGCGGTCGCCGCGGCGAAGCGCCCGCACGCACCCGATGAATTCGGGTTCCGCTTTGAGTGCAGCGGTTACCGCCACACGCCGGCAACGGCGCAGCCGTGGGACGTCGCCGCGCGGCGGGCTCTGCCCGCGCCGCATTGGCCGGCGGGCCGCTCCATCGTTCCGTCTGTCTTCAGGCCGGACTGGAAAGGTGGCCAATGCCTTTATTTGCCGTGCGACCGCATGTCGATCGAGGGCCACGGCGACTGGATTCACAAACATCCGAACCGGCTGTGGCAGCCCCAACGGGGCATCCTCTGTTACCTGGAGCAGCTTTATGATCTCCTCAATCAAGACGATTATTCGGGCATTCGCGGCGCCTGAGCACCGTTTGAACTGCCCCACAGCGCTATGGGCGCGCACCATGGCCGAGCTGCACCGGCGCACGCAGCGCCGGCACGAATCTGGCGCGTTCCTGCTCGGTCACGATCATGGCGGCCGCCGCGCCGCCGTCGATGTCGTCTTCTATGACGATCTCGATCCGGCGGCCTACGCGAGCGGTGTGTGCATTCTCCACGCCGGCGCGTTCGCCAAGCTCTGGGCGATCTGCCGCGCGCGCAAGCTCTGCGTCGTCGCGGACATCCATACGCATCCGGGCACCGCCTTCCAGAGCGAAGCCGATCGCACCAACCCGATGGTCGCGCAGCCTGGCCACATCGCCATCATCGTGCCCAGCTTCGCCGCGTCGCCGGTCGGTTACGAGGATCTTTGTATCTACGAGTACGAGGGCGAGCACCGCTGGGCCGAGCGCAGCCACCGGCGTTACCGCAAATTCGTCTACACCGGATTTTGGAGTTGATCCCATGACCGCTCTTATCGATCACACGCGCCTGCACCGCACGGCCAAATACTTCATGGATAGCGGCCGCGCGGCTACGCACGACGACGCAATGGGCATCCTGCGCGGCTTCGGCGCTTCGATTCGCGTGGGCCCGGAAGCCGCGGCCTCGATCCCGCATCAGATTGCGCTTCTGACTTTGGTCAATCTCGTGCGCCGGACCTTGCTTGGCGGCGTCGAGGTGCTCGGGGTGCCCGATGCGCCCCTGCTGGTCCCTCTCTCGCGTGCGCGCAGTCTCGCAGACGCCGTGGTGGAACTGGGCGGCACGCTCGCCACGACCGGCAATCCGCTTTGGCCGGTCGCGCAGATCGGGACAGTATCGCCACCGCCGGACGTCACGGCTTGGAAACTCACCTGGCAGGGATGGCGGGGCGGTGTCATGCCACGGCATGACCCACGCCGCTTGTCCGACGATGCGGCGAATCCGCTCGCTGCCGCGATGGCGGCGGCTGCCGCCGCCGCCGAGCTGTTTGCCTGGCACGCGAAAGATCATGCCATGGCGGGACGGCGTGCCGCGGGGATCTCACTCTGGAATCCAGGCGCCGATTGGCTTGCCCCGGACCTAAGCGAGCCCGCGCTCTCCTACCTGCCCGCTTCGCTGTGGCTGATCGGCCTTGGCAATCTCGGACAGGCTTTCGCATGGCTGCTGGTCTGCTTGCCCTATGCCGACCGCGGCAAAGTCGAGCTCACGCTTCAGGACTACGATCTCATCACGGACTCTAACGACAGCACTTCTTTGCTGTCGTCCTTGCCTTTGGTCGGAACGAAGAAAACACGCGTCGTTGCGAGCTGGCTGGAGGCAGCGGGGTTCAAGACCGCGCTTGAAGAGCGCCGCTTCGGACCTTGGACGTTGCGCGGTCCGCACGATCCGGCAGTCGCCTTCTGCGGGGTCGACAACGCGCCGACGCGCGCCGATCTCGGAAGCGCGAAATTCGAACTCGTGGTGGAGGCTGGGCTAGGCGCCGGTCCCGGCGGCTTTCGGAATTTCTCGCTCCACACCTTTCCGTCGTCACGGCGGCCCGACCAAATTTGGCGCCGCGAAGATGCTGGAAGCGCCTTTGATGTCTCCGCGATGCCCGCGTACAGCGCGCTGCGAAAGTCCGGACTCGATATTTGCGGTCTGGCCCAGCTTGCGTCGCGCACGGTCGGCGTGCCGTTCGTCGGCTTGATCGCCGCCGCCCTCGCCGTCTCGGAACCCTTGCGCCGACTCCATGGCGGCGGCGGGGTCGAGATTGCCTCGGGGTCGGCCCTCAATCTCTGTGATGTGGAATGTGTCCGCCTCCCGTTTTCGCCCTACGCATTCGGTCACTTGCCGGCGTTGTAGCCGACCCTGGTCCCTTCAAAGAGATCGCGAAGCTCTCGTTATCCCTTGCTCTCGAAATGCTACCGGTCGGGATATGGCAATCGTGATGAAGGCCGCACGCCGAAAGGCGCGCGGCCGAAAATCCGACAACTGCCGACGAGAAGGCCGGGACCGCAACACGGTCCCGACCTTGCCGATAACTCGGCCGCGTTAGCGTACGCGTTCGCAGGGCCATCCGTGGCAGCACCCGCCGCTGGTTGCGTCGCGCCCCGCTGCGCCGCTTGCGGCGTCCGCATCAGTGCAGGCAGCCAACCCGTTGTAGCCAGCAACTGCTCGGCGGCCTCCGCCGTGCCCGGCTTCTTCATGTCGGCCATGCGGTCCGCTGCCTCAGAGCTCACGGCTTCTCGCACCGCGTCAAGGATACGCGCCTTGGTGACACGTCCGAGATAGGTTCGCACGGTCGGTCGCCAATAGCCGCTCATATCGAGAGCGGCGACAGAACCGGCAACGCAGCGCCCCCGGCGGAGCGCGTCGGCGGCTCTGTCCCAAGGCGGAGATCGGAAATGACGGCAAATCGCGATGGTTGCATCACGGGGGAACCACGGCGCCAACGCCACTTGAAGTCGACCTCGAAGATATTTCGGAAAGGCAAGCATCGCTTCGCCGGTCGCCTCCAGCGACCAAGAAGACAGGGCGCCCCTTGGGCCGCCCTGTGGATGTCGAAGCCATCAAGGTGGGGACTACGCGACAGGCGGAAGCGACGGCATGATCCACTTCAAGCTCAGGCGCCAGAGCCTCAGCGGTCTCGGCAGCCCAGGCGTGTAGACGACGATGATGGCCGACCGGGTCTCGATCACTTGTTCGCAGAACGGGAACAAGCTTTCCGCAATCCCAATCCCGTCAGCGTCCCTGTCCACCTCAGGCAACCAGCGGTTCTTCGCCGTAAGGTAACCGCCGTCGGCCTCAGCGATGTCGCGGGCCTCGAGAATACAACGTGCGTCATCCACAGTCAGGACACGCCAGCCATGGTGCGCGATGGAAAGGATGATGTCCCTGCTCGTTGGAGGACGCAGCGCGCCATCGCCCTCGACCAAGGTCGCACCAAACTCTTCGAACTCGAGGATGTCAGCCCTACGTCGCCTGATCAGCTCAACGAATCCAGTCCTGGTCACCCGGACCAGGGGCACGTGATCGGTGGGCAGCGTCCTGTATTCGAGCAAGTTGACACGAGGGTAGCTCGCGAAATCCGCGTTGACGAGATAGCAATGCGGATAGCGCCGAAGCATCGCGCGCGCTACGGAGGTTGAGGAGCAGGAGCACCAGGCTCTCCGCACATTGCGGACGGCCTGGGCCCACGGCGTTTCCTTGATGGAGGCGGCGGCCTCGGCAAGGCGCGTCTGCGCGATGGTCCGGATCGCATCCCGGATTTGGTTCATGGTCATCGGCTGGTCTCCTTCTGCTTTCACGACAACGGCGTGTTGTCGTGCGAGCAGGGTGGCCGATGAGCCGGGGCGAAGTTGCAGACGAATTGAATTTCGGTGCGGCAGCCATCATCAATGGAGGCTGTTCACCATAACAGCGGGCGGAAGTGCCGCACGGAAAGCAACTCGCCCTTGGTCATTTGAGGAAACCTCTCGTAATCCACGGAAAGGTTGATGCCTTGCTGGCCTTTTCCGACCCTGAATCGCGGATCGACCTTCGCATCCGGATCGTCCGGATGGGCTGCGTGCGGCGCCATAACGATATTGTAGTACAGCGGAGCTGCTGCGATCGGCGTTCGCGTTGCAATGGCCCGCTGTGCTACGCCTCGGAGGCTCTCTTCTCCGACGAGAAGGTCGGCGAGATATCCGATTTCGCGGTAGATCTTTTCAAGGTGGTCAATATCAGCTTCGGCTACCGCAAACCTCGGCCTCGATGAAAGGCAATTGGCCAAGGTCACGGCGATCTCAGGCGGCAGCTCTTCATAGTCCCCTCGCGCGAAGCATCCGAACCAGGCGGCAAGATCGAAGAGGTCGGTCAAAGAGTCGAATTGGCTGTACAGGGTTGTCGCATTGATGCCTCCGTAAAGCGACAGGAGAAAGCAACCCCAAAGATTGAGATCAAACTCTTCGCCGTTAGCCAAGCGCGTCCTTGTACCAGGGCTCACCGGCTCGCCTTTTGCCACCTGATAACGCGCGGTTTCCCGCCCGATCCGATGCACCGTTAGCGCTCGCAATTGTGCGCGCCGCAAGATGCTGATAATTGGAAGTTCGCGATCGGCCACAGCTTCGTAGCTGAACGTTCCATAGATTTGTTCATAGCAAAGAATTTCGACGTAAGCTTGCGCTCGAATTTCGGTGGGAACCTGGTTGAACCAGCTCTTAACTGCGGATCGTCCAGCGGTGCGAATATGTTCGATTGTGACGTCGCGCTCGTGATCTCGCACTTCTGGAGCTCGATAATCATCACTGACCTCCCTGAACGTGGCCTCTACTTCCGCCAATTCCAGGTTCTCCAACTGGTCCCGAAATTCAAAGTCGAACCGCGTCCATGGATCGGCCTCGCGTTCCGAACGAAACTTTGCCATCTGAAGCACTCGGCTTGCTCGTACGCAATGAGCGTATAGTGCCGTCGTCAACGCACGACCGACGACTCCCTGACCAGAACTGCCCCTTGTGCCTTCATCGCTGTGAGCCGGAACAATTGCGATCCAATCGCCCCGCGCGAAACCCTCCCTTTGTGCTCCGGTGAGCTTCACGCCGCGAGTACGCAGCTGAAATTCCGTTACCGCCTGAAAGTCCTTCGCGCGCCACTGAGCGAGGGGAGCGTCGTCGACAGGAAGCGGCGGGACTCCAAACCGAGCATTGTAGTAGACGATGGGGATCTGCTTGAGACTGAAGCGATCCCGAATGACGTGAATTGCAGCGTCTGGACGCTGTTCGTGCATTGTCGTTAGGTGATCTTCATCCAGATAAATACGAGCGCTGTCGCGATGCCCAAAAACGTCCGGCCTTCCAAATAGCATAACGCTTCCTCTGCAAATTAGAGTCGGGGCTGATTACGCGAGTGGCTCTTGAAAGACGGCGAAACGCGTTGCGGATCTTTGAGTAAAATTCGAACTTATTTGCCGCATCCTGCAGCGGTCCCGGCCTTCTTTCGGCCCTTCGCGCTCTTCCTCAATTGCTCTGCAACGTAACGCGGCGGACGCGACTACGGACGGCTTCCTTTGATGGAGGCTTACGTGGTTGCAACGATCGCGGCTGGGACAACGGCTCGGTATTACAGCAAGCAATCAGAGTATTATCTCGGCGGCGGCGAACCAGCGGGCCGCTGGATCTCGTCGACCAACGATTTCGGCGTCAGGCACGGCGCCGAGGTCGACAATTCTCTGTTCGAACGACTTCACGCTTCCCTTGACGTGGACGGACAGCCCCTGCTGTCCAATAGCGGCGACACGGCGAAGCGCGTCGGTGGTATCGACCTCACGCTGTCGGCGCCGAAGTCGGTTTCTGTCGCATTTGCCCTTGCCGACGCCGAGACGCGCCGCGCGATTGAGACGGCTCAGCACGAAGCCTGTGAAGCAACGATCGCCTTTCTGGAAAGGAACGCGGCGTATTGCCGAAGAGGCAAGGACGGCCATCGTCTCGAACGCGCCACGCTCACCGTTGCGTCGTTTCAGCACGGGGAGGCGCGCCCGGTTGAGCACGATGACGGCAAGGTCTACGCTGACCCCAATCTGCATACACATGCAGTCTTATTAAACTTTTCGATGCGGCAGGATGGCACCGTTGGCGCTCTCGACGCGCGTCACCTGTTTGCGCACAAAATGGCGGCTGGCGCAGTCTATCATCTCGCACTTTCTTCAAATTTGCAGAAAATTGGTTTCGAGGTCGGGGGCGTTGGCAAGAACGGTATCTTCGAAATCGTCTTGCCGAACAGCAGCCAAGAACAGAGGGAACAAGCGCAGAAATTCCGCGAACTTCAGCGTCACTGGTCCGGTCGCCGGAAGGAAGTGGAGCAGGCGATTGGTGCGGAAGGGTTATCGACTGCGGAGGCGCCGGCCCTAGCGGCGGCGATCGCTCTTGGCACGCGGTCAACAAAGCAGGAGGCGCGCACCAGCGATCGTTTCGAGCTGTGGGCCGACGAAGCAAGGCCGTTTCTGGACGTCGAACGGCTTATGACGAACCTGCGCACGGAGCGGACATGGGACCACGCCGAACAAGAAAAGCTGATCGCCGCGCGCGTGGCAGTCGTGCCCACAGAGCTCACCGAGCACGAAAGCGTATTTGAGCGTCGCCACCTGTTTGCGGCCGTCGCGACTGCTTTGGTGGGGACAGGCGCTGACGCGATGCGGGTCGAACAGGAGGTGGAGCGCTTGATCCACGCAGGCCGCATCGTCGAGCTTGGACGGGACGCTCTTCAACAGCCGGTGTATTCGACGCCGGAGCAGATCGCGATCGAGCACGAATTGGTCATGGTGGCCGAGCGCCTCGCTCGGGAGCAGCGCCCGGCACCTGATCCGGAGTATGTCCTGCAGCTTTGCCGCGCACGCGGACTTTCCGCAGAACAAACCCACGCCGCGCAGATGGCAACAACCTCGGCTGCCATCGTGGTGATCGAGGGCGCTGCCGGCTCTGGGAAGTCGACCACCTTGGCCGCGATCGTGGCGGCATATTCCGGCCGCGGGTCCGGGGGACTTTCACCGATTGGTGCTGCGCGGCGGGTCATCGGTACGAGTCAATCCTGGAAGGTAGCCAAGGAGTTGCAAAAGCTTGGGATCGAAGCCATGGCCACCGACGCCTGGCTTGCCCGAACCAAGGAGCCTTTTCTCGATGCAAACACGGTGCTGGTTGTGGACGAGGCCGGCCTTTTGTCGTCGCGCCAAATGTTGGCGATCACCAAGCGGGCTGCACAAGCTGGCGCGAAGGTGGTGGCTGTAGGCGATCGAGAGCAACTCCAGGCCCTGGGGGCGGGCCCGGGACTGTCTATTCTCGCCAGCGTCACAGGTACGACTCGCGTCGACACCATCGTGCGGCAGCGCAAAGCCTGGATGCGCACCGCCGTGACAGATTTCGCCAAGGGGCGCGCGAAGCAAGGTTTGACGGCATTCGACGATCGCGGCCTCTTGAGCTTTGGGAGCGGCGAGAAGGCCACGGTCACGCGCGTGGTAGATGGCTGGGAGCGCGCCCAACGCGCGGGGCCGAATGCCGCCGTCTTGTTGATCGCCAAGACCAATGCGCAGGTGCGTGCCCTCAATGACGAGGTGCGCATCCGCCTAAGGCGCGACGGGCGGATCGTCGGCGAAGATATCGAGGTGGCTGCCGTGACGCCGTCGGGTCACGGCCAAGCGCTTCCCTTAGCAACCGGCGATCAAATTCGATTCCTGGTCCGGCATGACCGTCTGGCCGTCATCAACGGCACCACCGCGACCATCAACCGCATCGACGACCGCGAGACACAGGATCCCATCCTCCATGTCGACATCGCGGGACGCCGGGCCAGTTTCCGCGTATCGGAGCTTGCTGATGAGCACGGCCGAACACGGCTCGGCCACGCCTATAGTACGACGATCTATGGCTCCCAGGGCCTGACAACTGATCGGGCCTTCGTCTGGGCCGGACCGTCAATGACAAGAAACGAGGCATATGTCGCATTCTCGCGTGCTCGTGATCATCTCGAGATCTTTGCCAACGTCCGCGAGATCGACGCCCAAATCCGGCTCGATTTGCCACTGTCGGAGCGGCTGCAGGCCCCGATCACGCCGGAGCGCCGGATCGAGTGGTTCTCCGGACGGTTGTCACGACGGCAGATCAAGACCTGCACTCTCGACCCCATGCTCGATCAAGCCGTGCGCATCAATGAGCGATTGCCGGAGCGAGGCCTGGCGACCGAGTACGAGCGTAGCTAGATTGATGCGCGGAGCCATCCCCTCGTAGAAGTGCCGAGTACGCGTTTCGTAGTCGCGAAGAGCGAACATCAACAGGCGGCTGGTCCGATGTCCTCAAAGAGAGAGCCAGACATGGGTATTCGTGGGGCAGCCTACATTTCCGATGTTGCGCCGAATTCTTGCGCGCGCGCCGAGAGCCTTACGTTATCTGCCGTTCGGCTTCCGGCGATGTCTGCCACATGTTTGCCATCGTTCGCCAACCCCACCCCAAGGGAAAGCCTGCCTTCCACCTTGACGACGAGGCCCGCATCGAAATCCGGGTTCTCGCGCTTGCCGCCGGGCTCCGGATATCCGCGCGGGTTGCAGACGACTCGCGTGTCGCCGACGCGGTAGTCGCGGTTGCTGTGCACATGGCCATGCAGCCACAGCTCAGGCGCGGTGTCGCCGATCATCAGTCGCTCGAGATCGCTGGCGTAGCACCAGTCTAGGTCCGTGATCGTCGGCCAGTGGAGCAGCGACCGCGGCGAGGGAGCCATGTGCGTGATGACGACCGCGTCTTGGCCCGCAGGGCGCTCGGCGAGAGCCTTCTCGATGTACGCGACTGAGGCCTTGTGGGCCTCGATCGTTTGGCGGGGGAGGAGCCGGTCCTTCGACCGGCCGGCGCCGGTCTTTATGGTACGGTAATCGTTCATCTGCTTCGTGGCCTCGCGTACCGCGTCGCCGAACATCACGTATGGCGGCCTGGTCATAAAATCCGTCCACAGCGTAGCGCCGACGAAGAGTACGCCGCCGATCTCGACGGCGGCATCATCGAGAAGAATAAGCCCGAGATCCTCCGCGACCTCTGGCATTCGCGCGCGCTGCTCTTCCCACGTGGTCTTAAGCTCGGCGTGGTGCTTGTCGTGAAAGGAATAGAAGTCGTGATTTCCGGGGATGTAGATGAGTGGCCGGTCGCGATCGGGATACAGCTCGCGGACACGCCGCAATGCCAGCGTGCCGGGCGCGGCGGCGTCGCCGGCGACCACGGTCACGTCTGCGTCGATGTGCGGCATACTGTCGAGCCCATTGCGCTCGATGTCGACGTGCAGGTCGGAAACTAGATTGATGCGGATCACGCCGTCACTCCATTGTTCTTGATATCGCCGGCCTCCGGATCCACGCGTGGCGGCAGTGTCGCCATGTAAGCCTTGATGGTAGCGAGACGCACCGGTGCGATGCCCATGACATCGACGCCAATGTCCGCGGACTGCTGGTTGCCTGGCATCTTGCCGTGGTGATGCCCATACAACATTAACGTGGTGGGCTTGCGGGACCCTGGCCAGCTCGCCCATCGGTAGTGACAGATAACGCATTTGGTGCTCTCGATCGTCTCGTACGCGACGTCGCGGACCGATTCCCAACCAAGGCCCTTTGTGGCCTCGCCGTCGTGATTGCCTGCTACCAAATGTTTGCGGCCTGGCAGGCTGTCGAACAGGTTGCGGAGCTCAGCCGGATCGGCTCTGTGGGCGAAGTCACCGACGACGATGATCTCGTCGTCCGGCCGCACGACGGCGCGCCACGACGCAGCCATCGCCTCGTTCATCTCGCGTCCGTTCGCGAACGGCCGGTTACACATTCGAATAATGCCGTCCGCCTTGTCCGGCGATGCGTGGAAAAAATGTGGATCAGCGTAGAACCAGGTCGTCACTGCAGCTTTCCCTCTCGGGTCTTTCGAACCCCATCGGCTTTGCCCGCCTCGATGTCGCGCGGGTTGACGATCATGTTAGTGATTAGTGTCGCCTGGCTCATGCCTGAGCTCGGCGAGCACCTCGCGGCGATGCGTCAGCAAATTCGGTAGCTCGCGCATCATTGACGATCAGTTACTCGCCCGGCCCGGCATTTCCTCGTAATAGCCGCGTGGTTGACGCGCAGTAATCGTGCCCGAACCCAGGCTTGTACAGGTGCCGAGCCACATTGGGCGGCCTCGACAGAAATCGCCAACAAGTTTGCTCAGCCGTCGGAGCTGGCGTGGTCTCGAAAGAGTATTTATGGTTCATGCGACCAGCAATGAGAGAACCCATGGCATGAAGCCTCCCAAAAGAGCGGCAATGTGCCAAGGACAGCGCGAGGTCGACGGCGACTGAGTATTCTGGTTTTAAGCCGGACATTTGGATTTGGCGTACGCATTGTGAGCCGGCGAAAACGTTCCGACGTTTTGTCTCAAACTTGACCGTATCGGCTTTCGCCAATACGTGGGGTCCACGGAAAGGCGCCGATCTCTTTCAATTGCTCTGCAACGTGATCTGACGGGCGCGGTTACTGAATGCCTCCTTCGATGGAGGCTTTCGTGGTTGCGACAATTGCGGCTCATAGCGCGGCGGGGACCGCCCCCAAGTGGCCGGTCGGCGCGCGACGGCCGATCTGTTGGCCCAGCCGGCTGTCGCGGCTCGAAGTCAAGACCTCGATGCTCGGTCCAACCCTCGATTTGGCTGGACAGACCTCTGCCCGTATCCGCGAGCGCGACCGGCCACGGAGTTGCGACCGTGGCTAAGTCGCAAAAGACACGGCCGCCGCCGCGGATCGCGTCGCCCGATCGCCCTCGACGGGAGTGCTGGCCCCCCAGAGGCGCGACGCCGGACGGACCGATCGTGTTCGACGACCTGCCCGAGGTGGTTCCTGTGACCGTGCGGGAGCTGGACACGATCCAGATCCACCTGGGCGACCTGATTGATCGGCTGATCGCAGACGCCGCCTCCGCGACCGACTCCAACCCGCTTCCACCCCCAACGCCGAAAGCCCATCGGGGCCCCGGCCCTAGATCGTGACTAGGAACGCCATGTGCCCTCCTGACGAACACTCTGATGAAGCTGACGCCGATCGGGCTGCGCAGTCCAACACGATCGTCGGCCCCCTCACGGACGAGGAACTCCGGGCCGGCGGCATGAAGAGCGTCGTAGCCTTTGTTCGGACCGACAGGTCGAAGGCTTCGATCCGCAAGGAAAGGCACCGCAAGAAGCAGCTAGACGCGCACAAGCGTCAGATCAATATCTGGGTCGGTAATGACGATCGCTCGCGCGCGACTATTCGCAGTGCCGCCGCCGCGATCGAAAACGAGAGTTTCCATCGCGCCGTCGAATTGCTATTGGCCGACCAAGACCTGCGCCGCGTAACGGTCGACATTGGCGGTCGGCCTGAGCTTCGCGACTTCGTCGACGTGATCCAGCAGGGATTCTCGACGATGGAATTGATCGAGGCAGCAAAGCTCATCGTTAATGATCCGGAAATCGTAGGGCTGATGCAGTGCGCCACTGCCACGAAGCGTACGCGCAGGGCGGCGGAGATCGCAGCTGCGAATCCGGAATTCGTATTCTTCGGTCGCAACGCCGCGACCGAACGCAGCGTCTGCGCCTGGCTTGCACGAATTCTGCTTCGAGTAGGCAGGCCGCGCAGTATCGACGAAGAGCCATAGGCCAATGGCCGTTCTGCGCGATACCCCTTCGAGCTAACGTGAAGATCCGTGATCGACTGCAAAATTAGCTTTCCAGCGTCTTCCAGAGCTGCGAAAGTCAGAGAAGTAGAGGTTTGATGACATGAGTAAACAGAGGCGTAAACCAAATATCGTTATCGATCCCAACGCGCCCCGCATTGCGTTCTATTTGCGCGTCTCGACGGATCGTCAGGCAAAGCACGATCTCTCGATTCCAGATCAGCGGGCGCAGATGCTCGCCTGGTGTGAGGCCAAGGGCCACCAGGTCGTCGCTGAGTTTATCGAGCCAGGCGCCTCGGCCACCGACGACAAGCGCCCTGTGTTCCAGCAGATGATCGAGCGCGCCTGCGACGGCGAACATGCGTTCGATGTCATCGCGGTGCACAGCTACAGCAGATTCTTCCGCGATGCTTTCGGTCAGGAATTCTATCTGCGAAAGCTGGCGAAGCACGGCGTCAAGCTCGTTTCGATCACGCAGCCCCTTGGTGATGACGACGATCCCGTGCAGGCGATGATGCGCAAGGTCATCGCACTATTCGACGAGTACCAGTCCAAAGAAAACGCAAAGCACGTTATCAGAAATATGAAAGCGAACGCTCAGCACGGCTTCTGGAACGGCTCGCCCGTCCCCTTGGGCTATGTGCTGGTCGAAGTCGAGAAGCGAGGCACCAAGATCAAGAAAACGCTGGCAATCGACCCGGTTGACTGCGAGACGGTCCAGCTCATCTACAAGCTCTACCTTTACGGGGATGGGTCGTCCGGCGCCCTCGGCGTCAAGGAGGTCGTCAAATGGCTCAACAGCCGGGGGTACCGCACACGGAAGGGCAAGACATTCGGCACCGGCACGATCTACAAGATCCTGACCAACACGACGTACATCGGTGAGTGGAAGTTCAACCAGATGTCCTCGCGGACTGGCAAGCGCAAGCCAGACGAGGAGGTTATCACCACCGCGGTTCCGGCGATCATTGAGCCCCACCTCTTCGAACAGGTTCGCCGCCAACTTCATGCCCGCAGCCCGAAGGTTGTGGCGCCGCGCGTCACGACCGGGCCGATCCTGCTGACGGGACTGGCGGTCTGCGCGGCTTGCGAAGGCGCCATGACGTTGCGGACCGGTACCTCGAAGACCGGCCTGGTCCATCGCTACTATTCCTGTTCGACCTGTAGCCGAAAGGGAAAGACCGTCTGTAAAGGCCGGTCGATCCGCATGGACAAGCTGGACGCGCTGGTCACGACCCATCTGACGGAGCGATTGTTCCAGTCCGAGCGGTTGGCTGAAATCCTTTCCTCCCTTTCCTCGCGGCGCGCGGAAAAGGCAGACGCTGTGAACGCGCGCATCACGGCCCTCCAGCGGGAGGTCACCGACGCGGACGACAAGCTAAAGCGCCTTTACAAACTCATCGAAGACGGCGTTACCGAAGTCGACGATGTCCTCAAGGATCGCTTGAACGTTCTCAAGGCTGATCGGGATCGCTCAAGAGCAGCTCTCGAACGTGCCAAGTCACACCACTCGAACGCAATCCAAATCGATTCTGCATTGCTGGAACAGTTCGGCCGCTCGATGCGAGAGAAGTTCGCCTCGGGCTCTATCCCGTTCCGGAAAGCCTACCTGCAGTCTCTCATCAGCGTTGTCGAGGTCGATGACACCGCGGTCCGAATCAAGGGCAGCAAGGATGTGCTCGAAAGAGCGGTCTTGGCCAGCCGGAGCGGCACGGTCTCGGGTTCGCAGATGAGTACTGGGTGGCGCTCCCTAGGGGAATCGAACCCCTGTTTCAGCCTTGAGAGGGCCGCGTCCTAACCGCTAGACGAAGGGAGCGTGATGGCTAGCCAATAACCTCGAAATTTGTCCGCCGCAAGGACCCCGACGGGCCTTTTAGGGTTCATTGGCGAATTTCAGCTTCCCGGCGGGCTTCAGGGTGTGGGCGTCGAAGGTTCGGATCTCGATGACGCCGCCGACATCCAGCGTGACCACGAGGCGGTCGCCGGCGAGGCCGGTCGAGACGATCCTGGCGCCCTTCGGCAGGATGGCGGTTACGTCGCCGGCCGGCTCGGCCGCCCTTCCCTCGGACTTGAAAAGGCGGTAGCCCACCGCGATCAGTACGGCGCAGATCGCCAGCGCCGTGGTCAACCCCGCGATCAGCATCATCCGCCGCACCCGCGCGAACAGCGCGGCCTGCTCGGGGCTCGGTTCGGGAACAGCGGTATCAGACGTCGTCATGGAAAAACTTGATCCTAAGGGTCTTGGCTCTGCGCAGAGGTTGGAGGTTGTCGTCGAAGGCAACGAGGGCTCGGCCCGGCTCGACCGCGTGCTGGCGGCACACCTCACCGACCTGTCGCGATCGCGGCTGAAAGCCCTGATCCTGGCGGGCGCGGTGAGCCTGAAGGCCGCCGCGATCCGCGACCCCGCTTATCACGTCACATCCGGCGATACGATCACAATCGACGTGCCGGAAGCGGCCCCGCCGGAGCCCAAGGGGGAGGATATCGCCCTCGATATCGTGTTCGAGGACGACGACATCGTCGTTCTCAACAAGCCAAAGGGGCTGGTGGTGCATCCCGCCGCCGGCCACGAGACCGGCACGCTGGTGAACGCGCTGATCGCCCATTGCGGCACCTCGCTCTCCGGCATCGGCGGGGTACGCCGGCCCGGCATCGTGCACCGGCTCGACAAGGACACCACGGGGCTGATGGTGGTCGCCAAGAACGACCTCGCCCATGCCTCGCTGACCGCCCAATTCGCCGACCACGGCCGCACCGGTGCGATGCGTCGCGGCTACATGGCCTTTGCCTGGGGCGTGCCGGGCCGCCATCGCGGCACCATCGATGCGCCGATCGACCGGCATCCGCATGCGCGCGAGAAGATGGCGGTGCGCCAGGGCGGCCGCGAGGCCGTCACGCATTGGGACATCCTGGAGAGTTTCAACGGGCGCGACGGCAAGCCGATCGCCACGCTGCTGGCCTGCGAGCTCGAGACCGGGCGCACCCACCAGATCCGCGTCCATCTCGCCCATATCGGCCACCCCCTGATGGGGGATGCCGTCTATGGCCCGCATTTCAAGACCAAAGCGAACCAGCTCGGTAGCGAGTCGCAAGGAGCCCTCGCCGCGCTTGGACGGCAGGCCTTGCACGCCTATTTGCTGGTATTGGAGCACCCGAGATCCGGAGAATTACTCCACTGGGAGGCGCCTCTACCGGAGGATTTGCTTCTCCTGCAGCGCGCTCTGAAAGCGGCGCTATGACGCAGGAGCCTTAAGAAAAGCGTTACATTACAAAAAGTTATAGCTGCCACACGGGGACGTGACGTCAGCAATCCTTCCCTTTTTGGCCCCCGATGGGGTATATTGCGCCTGCGTTGGAAGTGACCAACGTGGAACATCGCAGCTACGGTCGGCTTTAACAAAGCGGTCGTCTGCCTGGCCCGCCGCTATCGGGGGCCTGAACCTTTGGAGGGCTTTCAGCATGGCCCGTACCGCTACTTTGCCGGTCCTCAACGGAGAATCCGGCCTCTCTCGTTATCTCGCCGAAATCCGCAAGTTCCCGATGCTGGAACCCCAGCAGGAATACATGCTCGCCAAGCGTTGGCGCGAGCATGACGATCGCGACGCGGCGCATCAACTCGTCACCAGCCACCTCCGTCTCGTGGCCAAGATCGCCATGGGCTATCGCGGCTACGGCCTGCCGATCTCCGAGGTCGTCTCGGAAGGCAATGTCGGCCTGATGCAGGCGGTGAAACGTTTCGAACCCGAGAAGGGCTTCCGTCTCGCCACCTACGCGATGTGGTGGATCAAAGCGTCGATTCAAGAGTACATCCTGCGTTCCTGGTCGCTCGTGAAGATGGGCACCACTGCGAACCAGAAGAAGCTGTTCTTCAACCTGCGCAAGGCGAAGAGCAAGATCAACGCGCTGGACGAGGGCGATCTCCGCCCCGACCAGGTCAAGATCATTGCCAAGCGTCTCGGCGTCACGGCCCAGGACGTGATCGACATGAATCGCCGCCTCGGCGGCGACGCGTCGCTCAACGCACCGATCCGCGACGACGGCGAAGCCGGCGAATGGCAGGACTGGCTGGTCGACAATACGCCCAACCAGGAAGCCATGCTGGCCGAGCACGAGGAATATGACGAACGCCGTGACGCGCTGAACGGCGCCATGGGCGTGCTCAACCCGCGCGAACGCCGCATCTTCGAGGCTCGCCGCCTCGCCGATGAGCCGATGACGCTGGAAGACCTCGCTGCCGAGTTCGGCGTGTCGCGCGAGCGCGTCCGCCAGATCGAGGTCCGCGCCTTCGAGAAGGTGCAGTCCGCGGTCAAGGGCACGATCGCAAGGGCCGAACAGGCCGCGCTGGAAGCCGCCCACTGAGCGGGGCGTTTCCGCGGAGAGACATTGGCGGATCGACAAGAGAGAAAAAGCCGGCGGCAACGCCGGCTTTTTTGTTGAATGTGATTTGCTGCATGTTCGCCAAGCGGCCTTCGCGACACCTTGAACGCCTGTGACGGGTCGCCCGACACATGATGGTCGGGCCACATCCACAACAGCGGACACGCGCCGTGTCGATCATCCTGCAATCCACCGTCGGCGGCTTCTCCGCCCAGTTCATGCGCAAGCTGCCCTTGGTCGAGCAGGCGATGCGCGAGCATGGGCTGGAGCCGTCGGAGTTCGTGATTTCGAAGGATTATGCGGGCACGGCGACAATCCCGCTGATGGGCCCCTTTTTCTATAGCTACAGCGTGTTCTTCGGCGAGGAGCAATTCACCGTCACCGAACCGAACGACATGGTGTTTCTGGATTACTTCTTCAAACGCGTGCTCGCGGCCGACCGGCCGCCGGAATTGCCGCGACGGCCAGGTCTGATGCGGCGGTTCTTCGGCTGGATGGCGCAGCCGGTGTGAGATTGCGCTCGACGTGTCGCCGTTATCCTGCTTGTCGCGGCGCTGGGGCTGGTGTATGTGCTGCGCCCCGGCGCAATAGCGCGCCGCTTTGTTCACGCTCTTCAGGGGAGGCGGCATGAAGTTGAGATCGACACGTTCCGACCGCCGCCCTCTCGGGGTCGCCGGCAGCCGGCCATGAGCTGAACGCCGCTTCGCGGCTGTTCTTTCTATTCATTCAAATCAAGTTGCGAGGGGCGTGACGCACGGCGTCGCGCCGTGTCGTCATGTATTTGCGGTTCGTTACACCGCTCATCCACCCGCACAGCCGCGTGGAGAGCGGCTTCTTCCGTGCGTCCTGGTATCTCGATCGAACCAACTGTCCCGACTGGATTCGGCACGAGCTATCGAACCAGTTCGACTGGTTCGGGCGACATCTGCCGATCCCTGGCCGTATCGCGCGGCACTTCAAGCGGCGCAATACGATCTGGGGCATTTGCTGGTTCGATCCTCAGGCCCGTGAGGCGGTCAGCCGCGCGCGCTATTGCGCTTGGCTGCTCGAGGAAGGCGGCCTGCCGGTGCGTGCGATTACGGCGTCGAACCAGCGTGAAGTGATCTGGCGCGATGCGCATCAGATCGTCACGAAGCCTTCGGCTGACCTTCCCAAGGCGTTCGGCTGAACGGAGAATGCCTCGTTCACGCTGGCCGTTCGGCGCCGGCGGCTTCGGCCGCCGGTTGCCCGAACGCCGTCAATCACCCCACATCCGCGCCAGCGTTGCGAGCCAGCAGCCTTCGCAATAGCGGGCGTCCTTGTAGTCGATCCAGTTGTGGGCATAGACTTGATCGAGGGGAATGTCGTAGCGCGCGCGCAGCAGCTTCACGAGCACGCGCCACGCCGCGACCTGCGCGTCGGTCGGACCGGTCGTCACATCCGGGTAATTGCCGGCGAACTCGACACCGATCGAATTGTCGCGCACGACCCGCCGATAGGTCGCGCTGTTGTCGATGAACTTGTTGTCGTTGCGATTGGCGCCGTCGCCATGGGTCGGCACCAGGTTTTCGGCGACCGCCCAATAGACCGTGCCGTCGGTCTCGACCCACACGGTGACGCCGCGCCGCGTCGGATTCTTCGACTGCTCCGCCGCCCCGCCGCGCGCCGAGCCCGCCGGCCCCTCGGTCTGATGCACGATGATGTGGCGCCAGGGTCTTGCGTTGCGGACGTCACCCCAGGGCGCCAGCCAGACCATCTTCAGGCCGGGAATGTCGGGCGTACCGGAGGCGCGTGCGAGCTTTGCGAACTCGGCATCCCCGGCAGCGGCAGGCGCGATCAGAAAGAAGGCGGCGAGAACGGCCGCGAGCAAGCGAGCAATCATCATGCGGGTCCAAAGGAGACCTAACCTAGCATAGCCTCAGGCGAAAATGCGCGCGGCCTCGCCCCGTCCGATCGGCTCAGGCGAGAGCGGCTGCGACGGATCGTAGATGGCAAAATCGTTCTTGCCGTTCTTCTTGGCGGCATAGAGGGCGTGGTCGGCATTGGCCATCAGGCGATCCGGGTAAGCGCCGATGCCGCGATCCCATTGCGCGACGCCGATCGAGATCGCGATCGGGATCTCGCTGCCGGTGCAGGTCTCGGCATCCTGGCGGCAGACCTCGAGCACGCGGCGGGCGATTGCGGCGGCCTCGCGCAGGGACGACGACGGCAGCACGACGCAGAACTCGTCGCCGCCGGTGCGGGCCAGCATGTCGCCCGGCCGCAACCGCGTCTGCGCCATCAGGGTGAAGTGCTGCAGGCAGGCATCGCCGGCGGCGTGGCCGTGGGTGTCGTTGATGGTCTTGAAGCCGTCGAGATCGATCACCAGCAGCGAGAACGGCGCGCCGCTGCGCTCCGAACGGGCGCATTCCTCGGCGAGGCGCTGCAAGAGATGCCGCCGGTTGGCGACGCCGGTGAGATCGTCGAGCAGCGCGAGGTCGGCGACCTCGGCCCGCAGCCGGTCCATCGCCATCAGCAGGAAGCCGAAATTGAGCGTCATCGTCAGGAACAGCAGCCCCAACACCATGACGGCATGGGTCTGGCCGCCGGCCTTTGCCGAGAGATCCTGGCCGAGCAGATTGCCGATGGTGCGGGCCACCAGGATCGCGATGATGGTGAGGATGACGATGCCGGACAGTCGCGCGCCCGGGCTGACGCGCCCTTGCTGCGGCGACAGCAGCAGACGCAGCGCCAGGACCAGCGGCAGGGCCTGACCGAGCGTGTAGCTGAGCATGCGCAGCTGCATGTGCTCGAAGCCGACCATGAAGACCACGACGCCGGCGAGGCTCAAGCCTCCCGTAAGCGTCATCAGGCGCCATGAGACCGGGCGGCCATAGAAGCGCTGAATGCCCATGGCGGCGAGGCAGCTCGCGGCGATGACGCCGGCCGCGCCGAACATGAGCGGGAGAGGAGACGAGACGAACAGTCGAACCAGCGCCGTCATCGCCCCGATCGCGCCGACAAAGGACGACGCCATCCAGAAGCGCGCGGCGGCGAATTTCGGATAGGAGCGCGTCACGTAGGCCCAGATCACGCCGAGCGCCAGGAAGTTGACGACGAAGACGGTCCAGAGCGTCGGTATGTTCAGCATGGCGCGTGCGGCATGCGCAGCGTCACGCTCCCCGTCCCTGGTAGCCGACCGTCCATGACCCATCCCCGTTTTCTTGCGGGGAGGATGCGGCCGTTGCGCTTAATGGAGTCTCACCGCAACCTTCGAAAGTTCCGCCTTGGTTTTGGATTCATGAAGGGCGCGGGTCGTTGGGGGATCGTTAAGCCTATCGCCGGCGATGGTATCGCCGACGCCGTGATGCGGATTCGCGCTCCGAAATCACCCGAAAATGCATCTGAGCTGTGGATAACGCGATGACACGGATGTGACAGCGCGGGGCAGCGAGCTGCGAATCTGCTGAGCTTGTGGTCGAGGATGTTGCGAGGCTGGCCCTCCGCCGAGCATCCCTCGTGTCGCGTTTCACCATTAACCCTGAAGAGGATCCTATGGCTAAGAAAGCGAAGAAGGCTGTGAAGAAGAAGGCGAAGAAGGCCAAGAAGGCGGCGAAGAAGAAGTAACGAGGCTTCTTTTTCTTTGCCCGGGTGGAGCCTCGCTCCGCCCGGGCGTCGGGTCAGCGGTGCGAGTGTGTGAAGGTGGCGGGCGCGAGGCCCGCTTTTTTATTGGCTCGCTTGCAAGCGCCAATAGCGGCTGCACCTGACCGCACGCCTCGTCCTTCGAGACGACCGCCTCCGACGGTCTCCTCAGGATGAAGCTCAGCGGCACTGTGCCCGTTGATGCAGCCGGTGCACACTCCGTCCTCATCCTGACGAGCCCGCCTAACAGCGGGCGTCTCGAAGGATGGCCGCAAGTGCAAATGCCCTAGCCGCGAGCGACTTGCAGACGAGCCTACCGCTCCGCGAAGGCCAGCTTGGCGCCGAGCGCGGCGAAACCGGCGGCGAAGCTGCGGCGCAGCCAAGCCATGACGCGCGGGCGGGAGATGACGTGCTCGCGCACCGAGGCGGCGCAGAGGCCGTAGACGACGAACACCGCAAGGGTCATCGCCATGAAGGCGCCGCTCAATTCCAGCATGCGCGCCAGCACATGGGCTTCGTCCGCGGCGATGAACTGCGGCAGGAAGGCGAGGAAGAAGATCGACAGTTTCGGATTGAGGATGTTGATGAGAAAACCGGTCACGATAACGCGGCCGACCGAACGCTCGCTGATGTCGCCCTCGACCGCCAGCGACCCCTGTTCGCGCAGCGCCTGCCAGGACATGTAAAGCAGATAAAGCACCCCGCCCCATTTCAGCGCGGCAAAGGCGAGCGCGCTGGTGTGGAGCACGGCGGCGAGCCCGAGCATCGCCGCCATCATGTGCGGGACGATCCCGAGCGTACAGCCGAAGGCCGCCGCGAGGCTGGCGCGCGAGCCGCGCGTCAGCGCCGCAGCCAGCGTGTAGAGCACGCCGGTACCGGGGGATGCGACGACGATGAGCGAGGTGAGCAGAAACGACCAGGACATGGCCGGACCATAGCAGGACGCCTCGCGGTGAGGAAGCTAGCTCGGGCGTGACGGGCCGCGAACGCTCACGTCCAGCTGCGCCAGCTCCGCTTCGCGCAGCACGTCGAGCGGCGCCCAGGGTTTGGCCCAGAACTTCGCGCCGTCGGGCAAGGGCTGCATCAGCGGCCGGCCAGAGGTGACCACGACGTCGAGCCCGGGATTGCGGTGCTTGGCGACATGAGCGAGCTCGACGCCGGTCATGCGCCCCGCCAGCTGGACGTCGGTCATCATCAGGCACAGCGCGCCGGCGCTCTTGTCGAGCACGAGTTCGGCGGCCTCGGCGCTTTCGCACTGAATGACCTGGTAGCCGCTCTCTTCCAGAAGCAGGCTCAGCATCTCCCGCTGCATGGCATCGTCTTCAACGATCAGCGCAGTTGCGCGAAATGGCTGTGCCTGTCCCATGACCGCTCCAATTTTTGCTTGAGTACATATGTTAAGGAGCCAATTCGCCTGCGGTTCGGTTCCATTCTGAAAAAATCTAAAGCATAGTTCCCCTCTCAGGGCTTGACCGGGGACGAACATGACTGCAATTCGCGGCGCTGCCGCCATTACGGGTGCTGCGAGCGGCATCGGCCGCGCACTGGCCTTCGAGCTTGCGCAGCGCGGCTGCGATCTCGCGCTGGCCGACCGCGACGAAGCGGGGTTGAAGACGCTGGCAGCGGAGATCGGTTCGACGCGCAAGGTCAGCATCCACCGCGTCGACGTCGGCGAGCCCGACGACATTGCCCAGTTCGCGAATGAGGCGACCTCCGCGCATCCCGCGCTCGGCATCGTCGTCAACAATGCCGGCGTGGCGCTGATGGGCTCTTTCGAGGAGATCGACCAGGCGCAGATGGACTGGCTGTTCGACATCAATTTCTGGGGCGTGGTGCACGGCACGCGCGCCTTCCTGCCGCATCTGAAGACGAGAAGCGAGGCGCACATCGTCAATCTCTCCTCAATCTTCGGCATCATCGCCCCGCCCGGCCAATCGGCCTACGCGGCGGCGAAATTCGCGGTGCGCGGCTTCTCCGAGAGCGTGCGACACGAGCTCGCAGTGGCGGGCAGTCCGGTCAGGCTGTCGGTCGTGCATCCCGGCGGCGTCGCCACCGCGATCGCGCGCAACTCGCGCACCGGGGTCGGCGTCACCGACAATTCCCGCCGCGCGCAATCGATCGAGCGGTTCGAGAACGCGGCAAGGACCACGCCGAAGGATGCCGCGCTGCGCATCATCAGGGGTATCGAGAAGAACGAGCCCCGCATCCTGATCGGCAACGACGCCCGCTTCATGGACCTGTTGCAACGCTTCCGCCCCGCAACCTATTGGGCGCCGCTGCAGCGGAAGCTGGAGAAGATGGCGAAGGGGACGGCGAAGTAGCAGTGGAGCGACGGCATCGCGTCTCACTTAGCTGTCATTCCCCGCGAAGGCGGGGAATTCAGTACGCCGCGCCTTCTCGATTCTGGCCGCACCGTCTCTGGAACACTGGATCGCCCGCCTTCGCGGGCGATGACGCCGGGTATCTGACCCTCACTGCCCCGCCAGCCGATCTGCGAAATAGCCGATGGTCTTGCGATACACCACCGCCCTGTTCCACTCGCGCATCGCTTCGAAATTGGCGGTGCCTTCGCCGTAGGGCTGGCCCATCTTGAAGCCGTTGGTGTGGAGCAGATTCGCGGTCGAGGCGAGCACGTCGGGGATGCTGTGGCGGAGATCGACATGGCCGTCGCCGTCGAAATCGACGCCGTATTTGATGTAGGACGACGGCAGGAACTGGGTCTGGCCGATCTCGCCCGCGAAGGCACCGATGAGGTCGCGCAGCGGCAGGTCGCCGCGCTGTACGATCTTCAGCGCAGCGAGCAGCTCGCCCTGGAACAGATCGGTGCGGCGGCAATCATGCGCGAGCGTCGCCAGCGTGCGGACCACCGGCATCTTGCCGATGTCGCCCTTGCCGAAATCGCTCTCAAGTCCCCAGATCGCGACCAGGATGTAACGGGGAACGCCGAACTGTTGCTCGATGCGCGAAAGCAGCGCGGCGTGGCGCTGCAATAGGGCGCGACCGCCATTGATGCGGCCGGGGCCGACGCGGGTCGAGACGTATTGCTCGAAGCTCTTGTTGAAGGTGTGGCGCTGACGCCGGTCGAAGGCGAGCACCGCAGGATCGGGAGTGACGCCGCTGAGCGCCGTATTGGTCACGCTCGCCGAGACGCCGGCGGCCTGCGCCTCCTGCGCCATGCTGGCGACGAAAGCGTTGAAGTCGCCGCCGCAGCGCGCGGCCTGAGCCGACGCGCCGGCCAGACAAAGAACGGACGCGGCGGCGAGAAGCAGTCTCAGCATGTGGAGCAATCCTATGAGGGAAAATCGTCGCTGCGAAGCAGCGCGCGGATCATGCCCGGGAAAGCAGGGAGCGTCAAAGCACCAGACTTGATCCGCATCAAACTGTCTCAGTTCCTGCTTTCTAAACTGAGACGACAGGAGCCGCCCAGGAGCACCACATGACCGGAATTACCTTGAGCACCGAGCAGATCCGCAAGGCCCCCGCAGCCGTGCGGCAATGGATTGAGCAGGAGGTGATCAATTCTCTCGGCCTTGCGGCGCCCCGCGCGGCCGTGACCATCCCGCCCCAGGCCTCCCATCTCGTCGCCTGCAGCGTGGAGGACGTCGCCGGCGTGCTCGAGCACATCAGGGGCGTGCTGCCGGCCGTCAACGTGCTGTTCGAGCTCGGCCGTCCCGGCATCAGCTTCGGCCAGCCCGCGGTGATGACCTTCCGCCTGATGGACATCCTGCATCACACCCGCCTGCACGATGTCGGCGAGGCCATCACCTGCCTGGAGATGATCAACCAGGCACTGATCGAGGTGAAGAAGGACCCATCGGTGCGGTTCTGCGGTTTCGACAACGAAGGCCACTGCCTGATCGTCCCGCAGACGCAAGCGAGCATCGCAACGCTCTGGCAGACCCTGATGGAGCGCCAACAAGCGGCGCAGGCGCGCGCGGCTGCCGAGCGCGCGGCGCCGGCGGCGTGAGGTTTCCCACCGCTCGTCATTCCGGGCGCGCGCAGCGCGAACGACGATGCTCAATTGCGCATCTGAAGATCCACCAAGCGACAGAGACGGTGGCACAATGGATTCTCAGGTGCGCAACTGACCACCATCGCTCGCGCTGCGCGCGCCCGAATAACGAATGAGAGGGTCTGCGCCTTATGATATCGTTGCCTTCGTCGCACTATCAGTCACCGTATTGAGCACCGATGCACCAGCAGCAGCCTCAACTTTGCCCTACCCTCCTCCGCATCCCGCTGTTCCGCCTGCTCGCCATCAACCTCGCGATCGGCGCCTGCGCCGCGGCGCTTCTGGTCGGCGGCCTGCTCTGGCTCAACCCCGGGCGCCTGCGCGAGTTGATCTTCGCCGACAGCTCGCCCGGCATCGCGCTCGCGCTGCTGCTTGCTTCCTTCCTGATCACGTTCGGCTCGGCCGCGATGGGCAGCGCGATCATGGCGCAGGGACGCAACGAGGACGGCGGCAGGAGCGGCGGACACGGGTCGCGGCTCGCCGTGCAGGAGGTGGCGCGACACACGCGGCCAAAATGATGCGCGCGCCGAGAAGCGTGAGGCCCGCTTACATAGGCTAGCTCACATCATCTGCTCGCAGGCGGGAAGATGTGCAGGCTGGTGCGCCTTTCGACACGGCGCGCAAAGCACGTTGCATTGCGTGGGCCGGCAGGATGAACAAATTCGTTTGATGGCCGAAGCAATTGCTTCAACGTGAATCGAAGCCGCGTGTCGCAGCCGACGCATATCTGATCCGCCCGCTGCGACATCGACGCCGCCATGATTTGCTTGCCATCGCAGGGCGCCTTCTATAGCCTTCTATTTTAGGTTGTCGCCCCGCCAGCCCCGGGCGACGCTGAAGACCAAAAATAAACGGCGGGCTTCGGCCCGCCGTTTATTGAAGCGAGGGTCTTCCATGCAGCGGATCGGCGGCCCCGGCTCCGCCGCCGACCCCGGCGACGCGCAAAGTCATTTGACTGCGGCCCTCCAATCGACGACAAGCCGCCATGGCCAAAAAACCCGGAACCAACCCCAAAGGCGAATTCGCCTTCTTCAACGTCTTCTATGAAGACGATTCCCAGCGCTCCAACCGCCGCGTTCCCTCGGAACTGCTGGGCGGCCTCGACGGCGACGAACCCGCCCGCGCCTTCATCATGGAGCAGGACCGCGAGATCGCCGAAAAGAGCGGCAAGCCCGCGCTTGAGATCAAGCGGCTCGAGCGCGTTGGGGTGAAGAAGAAGTAGGCCTTCAGCCTCTCCCACCCACGGCAAACAAAAACGGCGGGCCTGGGCCCGCCGTTTTCGTTTTGAAGGATGCTCGGATCAATTATCCAGGAAGCTCCGCAGCTTCCTCGACCGCGACGGATGCTTCAGCTTGCGCAACGCCTTCGCCTCGATCTGACGAATACGCTCTCTCGTCACCGAGAACTGCTGGCCCACTTCTTCCAGCGTGTGGTCGGTGTTCATGCCGATGCCGAAGCGCATGCGCAGGACGCGTTCTTCGCGAGGGGTGAGCGAGGCGAGCACGCGCGTGGTGGTTTCGCGCAGGTTCGACTGGATCGCGGCATCGATCGGCAGGATCGCGTTCTTGTCCTCGATGAAATCGCCGAGATGTGAATCCTCTTCGTCGCCGACCGGCGTCTCCAGCGACAGCGGCTCCTTGGCGATCTTGAGGACCTTGCGGACCTTCTCGAGCGGCATGCCGAGCTTTTCGGCGAGTTCTTCCGGAGTCGGCTCGCGGCCGATCTCGTTGAGCATCTGGCGGCTCGTGCGCACGATCTTGTTGATCGTCTCGATCATGTGCACGGGGATGCGGATGGTGCGGGCCTGGTCGGCGATCGAGCGCGTGATCGCCTGCCGGATCCACCATGTCGCGTAGGTCGAGAACTTGTAGCCGCGGCGGTACTCGAACTTGTCGACGGCCTTCATCAGGCCGATGTTGCCTTCCTGGATCAGGTCGAGGAACTGCAGGCCGCGGTTGGTGTACTTCTTGGCGATCGAGATCACGAGACGGAGGTTGGCTTCCACCATCTCCTTCTTGGCCTGGCGTGCTTCGCGCTCGCCCTTCTGCACGGAGTGCACGATCTTGCGGAACTCGATGATCTCGAGACCCGTCAGCGCCGCGAGCTGATGCACCTCGTGGCGCAGGTCCTTGATCCGGTCCTTCTCGTGATGGACGAAATTCTTCCAGCCCTTGGCCGAAAGCTTCGAGACACGATTGAGCCAGCGCGGATCGAGCTCCGAGCCGGTGTAGTTGCGCAGGAAGTCCTCGCGCGCGACGCCGTGGCTGTCGGCGAGACGCATCAGCCGGCCCTCGTACGAGACGAGGCGCTTGTTGATGTCGTAGAGCTGCTCGACCAGTGAATCGATACGCGCCTGGTTCAGGCGCAGCGATTTCACCTCGACGATGATCTCGTCCTTGAGCTTGCGGTACTTGCGCTCCTGGTGCGGCGACAGCGAGGGCCCGTGCGAGGTGCTCTCAAGCTGGTTCTGGATGTCCTGCTCCTGCAGCTTGCGGAGCTTCTTGTAGCTGTCGGCGATCTTGTCGAAGATCTCGACCACCTTCGGCTTCAGCTCGGCCTCGATCGCCGCAAGCGACATCTGGTTCTCGAACTCGTCGTCCTCGTCCATGTCGGCTTCGGCGGCGGACTCGGCCGGATCCTTGGCCTCGCCACCCGGGCTGCCGCCCGGAGCGGATTGCCCGGCGCGGAACGGGGTCGGCGCCGGCGGCGCGGCGGGCGGGGCGACATGCGCGGGCGCGCCGGTCGCGGCGGCCTGGCCGCCTTCGGCCGGGGCTTCACCGTTCTCGCCGGTCGGACCCGCGATCATCGCATTGTTCATGCCGGCCTTGGCGTCGGGGCCGGCATAGGTGGCTTCGAGATCGATGATGTCGCGGAGGAAGATCTTGCCTTCGTTGAGCTCGTCGCGCCAGATGATGATGGCCTGGAAGCTCAGCGGGCTTTCGCACAGGCCTGCGATCATCGCCTCGCGGCCGGCCTCGATGCGCTTCGCGATCGCGATTTCGCCTTCGCGGGAGAGCAGCTCGACCGTGCCCATCTCGCGCAGATACATGCGCACGGGATCGTCGGTGCGCTCGCCCGGCTCGCTCTTCTTGACTTCGGTGACGGCCTTCTGCGTGACCTCGACGAGCTCGTTGTCGGTCTCGTCCTCGCCGCCCTCGTCCTTGTCCTCTTCGCCTTCGCTATCGTCGGCTTCGGTGACGTTGATGCCCATATCCGAGAGCATCGACATGATGTCCTCGATCTGCTCGGGCGAGGTCTGGTCGGACGGCAGGACTTCGTTGAGCTGATCGAAGGTCACGAAGCCGCGCTTCTTGGCCTGCTTGATCATCTTCTTCACTGCCGCGTCGGACAGATCGAGCAAGGGAGACGGCGCGTCCTGGGAGTCCTTCTCCGGCGCGTCCGCTGCCTTGTCGTCTTTTTCCTTGTCCTTCGCCTGCAGCGTCTTTGCCTTGGTGGCCATCCATTGCTCCTAAACGCGCTTCATGCAGACGGTTGCCACGCCCGCGTGAAATCACTTGAACCTGTTGCTCGACGCTCTCGCTTCGCCAGATCTCGACACGGAAAGGGCGGCGCGCATATCTCTCGCCACCCCGACCCTTCTCTCGCCGGATTTGCCTAACGCTTCGTGAGCCTCTTTGTCGCAGCGGATGCAGGTGAAGTGCCAACAGAGATTGCGCGGATTCATTCCTGACGCGTCTGTTCTGCCTGCGGCCGCCTGGGGGCCAAAGTGCTACAAGACCGTTAAGCCTCGATTAACCCTGTTTTTGCAGCCAAACCTTGGATTTGGCGAGTCTTTTAGCGGTTCCAGCCTCGGCCGTCCGCATGATTCTTTCCTCACACGCTCTTCTGGAACCGGCCCGAAAGCTCACCAAAACCCTCGATCAGGGCCTCGGTGCCGTCGACCTCGGCCAACCGAGCCTTCACATCACGCAGCCACGCCATATTGGCCTCGCTGGGATCGTCCCCCAAGGCCAGTTCGGCGTCCTTCAGCTCTCTAAGTAGTGAATGGTACTGCCGATGCAAGGCAACCAGCTGGTGCCAGGTGGCGAGAACGTCGTCGGGAGCCGCGCCCTCGCGGGCGCCCCACACGGCTTGCGTCGTGATCCCATTCTCAACCCTTTGAAGAACTTGAGAAAATCCGCCCTTGGCAAGGTCGCTGCGCATCTTTTCGGCGAGCTCGCCGGGGTCCGGGGAGTGGTGATGATCGTTGGCAAAGGCGGCGATGATGCCGGCCCGGAGTTTGTGGGCCTCGGGATGGGCTAGCTCCAGGGCGGCGACCTCCTCGAGGTGGTCGTGCAGCAGCCAAGGGTGATTCATCAGAATTTGCAGGATCAGAGCCTCCCGACGGGAGATGGCGCTGCGCTGGCCGCGCATGATCGGGCTCGCCGCCAGCTGAGGACTCGCCGCCTGATAGGGGCCTGACGGTAGCGGGGTGGGCCCCGGCGGGCCACGGCGCGCTCCACCAAATCCTCCACCAAATCCCTGGCCACCGAATCGATTCGCGCCGCCCGCAGCCCGGGGCTGGAATTGGCGGCCGCCGCCACCCTGGCGGAAATTGCCCCGGCCGCCGAAGCCGCCGCGCCCGCCCTCGGGGGCGAAGGCGCGCTGCAGCCGCTCGACGAAATCGTCGCGGTAGTAGCGCCGCACCACCTCGTCGCGGATCCCGTTCGCGAGCTCCTTGATGCGCGCCTCCAGCGCGGCGCGGCGCTCGGGGGTGGCGAAATTGCCGCCTTCGAGCTCGCGCGACCAGAGCATCTCGGCAAGCGGCTTCGCCGCTGCGATGACGTCCTCGATGGCGCCGCGGCCGCCCGAGCGCACGAGATCGTCGGGATCCTGCCCCTCCGGCAGCAGCGCGAAACGAAGGCTCTTGCCGGGTGCGAGGAAAGGCAAGGCAAGGTCGGCGGCACGATAAGCCGCCTTTTGGCCGGCGCGGTCGCCGTCGAAGCAGAGGATCGGCTCGTCCGCCATCTTCCAGAGCAGCGCGAGCTGGTTTTCGGTCAGCGCGGTGCCGAGCGGCGCGACGGCGCCGGCAAAACCTGCAGTGACCATGGCGATGACGTCGACATAGCCCTCGACCACGATCAGCGCGCTGCCGTCATGGGTGGCTTTGCGCGCGGTCTGGTGGTTGTAGAGATTGTCGCCCTTGTGGAAGAGCGGCGTTTCCGGCGAGTTCAGATACTTGGCCGGGACGTCCTTCTCCAGCGCGCGCCCGCCGAAAGCAATGACGCGGCCGCGCAGATCGGTGATCGGAAACATCACGCGATCGCGGAAGCGGTCGTAGGGTACGGGAATGTCCTCGCCCGCCACCAGCAGGCCGGTCTCGACCATGTCCTCGACGGACACGCCGAGCTTGCCGAGATGCTCCTTCAGCGCGAAGCGATCGGGCGAAGCATAGCCGAGGCGGAACTGCAATTGCGTCGCCGGCGAAATGGCGCGGTCGGCGAGATAGCCGCGCGCCTTGGCGCCGACGCGCGAGGCCAGCGTTTCAGCAAAATAGGTCGCGGCCAGATCCATGACGTCATGCAGCGTGCGGCGGCGCTGCTCCTGCCGGGCCGCATCCGGCGTCACCGCCGGCAGCGCCAGGCCCGCCATGCTGGCAAGCCGCTCGACCGCCTCGCCGAACGGCAGGCCGTCGGTCTCCATCACGAAGGAGATGATATCGCCGTGCTTGCCGGAGGAGAAGTCGTGGTAAAAGCCCTTCTGGTCGTTGACGTAGAAGGACGGCGTCTTCTCCTGCTGGAAAGGCGACAGCCCCTTCCACTCCCGCCCCGCCTTCTTCAGCTTGACGCGCTTGCCCACGACTTCGGAGACCGAAAGCCGGGCCCGAAGCTCGTCGAGGAATTGGGGCGTGAAGCGCATGATGCTGATTTCTGGGCTGAGTCGGGCGTTAAGACCAACCGGATAGGCATATAGTGACGGCCCCGGGAAATACGAAGCATGTGTGGCTTCTCCCGGCTATTCACAGGCGAAAGTTTCGCCGGAAAGCTTGAACCCGCCACGGTTCCACGCTTCCATATCGCCATGTTCAGGACCTTTCGAGGCGGCCATAGCGGGGGCTGGCGGGTGATTTCGGTTGCACCCGTGACGGGCGAGCCCCTGCCCTTCATGCCGGCGCTGTCGGTCACCGACAGCGAGGCCGTCTCTTTGCCGCTGGTGCCCTCGCGCAACGCCTGGCGGCTGGTCGGCGCTCCCAGCAGCCTGCGCTACACCGAGCGGGCCGAGAAGCAGCAGCTGACCGCCGTGCAGGCCGGGCTCGGCCGGCTGGAAGCAACCAGCGCAGCATTGATCCCGATCCGCAAATCGCAGGCGTGGTGGGACCTGACCCAGGAAGAGCGCCGCAGGATCTTCGAGGACAAGTCGCACCACATCGCCGGCAGTCTTCGTTTCCTGCCCGCGATCGCACGCCAGCTCTATCACTGCCGCGACCTCGGCGAGCCCTTCGATTTCCTGACCTGGTTCGAATTCGCCCCCGCGCACGCCTCGCTGTTCGAGGAGCTGGTGGGGATGCTGAGGCGGACCGAGGAATGGAGCTACGTCGAGCGCGAGGTCGACGTGCGCGTGGTGAAGGAAGTGCTGTCGGCTTAGTGATCGAGAAACCGCCCGGACTCGATGATCGGGAAACCGGTGACGGGCCAGTTGTAGACGTAGGTCCAGGCCTTCTCGGCGGCGCCATCGGGCAGCGTCACGTCGACCAGCTCTCGCAGATATTCGGTCGGCTCCGGAAAGCCCTCGCCGCAGGCCTCGTACATGTCGAGTTCGCCCAGCAGCTCGTCAGGCACGCGCATCCGGAACAGCTCGCCGTGGACGATGTCGGAGGCTGCCCCCGACGGCAGCAGGCCCGGATAATGCTTCACCAGGACCAGCCGGCCGCGGCAGGTCGCTGCGCCCAGGAAATCCGCATGTCCCGCAAGCAGCCGGGCCATCGGGTGGTCGAAGCCGCGCATCAGGGTGCCGTAGACGAAGAGGCGATCGGAAGTCATGCTGTTCTAACGTTGCGACGTCGTTGCAATGGCGTTACTCCGTTTAGACACGTAATCGTTTCATAGGCAATCAGGATGGACCTGCACACGGCCGAGGCGGCCGATCGACTGCTCGGCGAGGGCGACACTCCGCCCGTGCACGAGGTGAATGCGGCGGGGCCTTCGCCCTTCCTGCTCACCGCAGATCATTACGGACGGATGCTGCCGCACGCGCTGGGCGATCTCGGCATCGCGGAGAGCGAACTTGTCAGGCACATCGGCTGGGACATCGGCATTGCCGGCGTCGCCGAGCGACTCGCAAAGCTGCTCGATGCGCATCTGATCGCACAGCGCTATTCGCGGCTGGTGATCGACTGCAATCGCCCGCCCACCGCAGCAAGCTCGATTCCCGTGATGTCCGAGGCTACCGCGATCCCGCGCAACGAAGGGATTTCGGACGGCGAGCGCGCGGCGCGGCGGCGCGAGATTTTCGAGCCCTATCACAATCGCATCGAGGCCGCGATCGACCGCCGCATGCATGACGAGCGGCCGACGGTGCTGGTCTCGCTGCACAGTTTCACGCCAGTCTATGCCGGCGTCGCGCGACCCTGGCACATCGGCGCGCTCTACAACCGCGACACCGTGCTGCCGCAGCTGCTGCTCAAGCATCTGCGCGCAGAGGGCGACCTCGTCGTCGGCGACAACGAGCCCTATGCGGTGAACGACCTCACCGACTACACCATCCCCGTGCACGGCGAAGGGCGCGGCCTCGTGAGCACCGGCATCGAAATCCGGCAGGATCTGATCACGGACCAGTCCGGCCAACAGCAATGGGCCGAGCGGCTGGCGCGGATCTTCGCCGAGATCGAGGTGGAGCTGCGGGCGGAGCGGCTGGTCATCTAGCCGCCGCGTGTCGCAACGAACAACGCCAGCGCCGCGAAAATCGCGGCGATGCCCCACAGCACGAAAGCCATGCGGCCGTCGCCGCGGGCGTCGAGCGTGGCTTCCGCCGGATTTGCGGGATTGACACGGACCTCGACGGTCGCGCCGTCCTGGTAGCGCGCCATGAGCTTTCGCAGCATCTCGTCGGAGGCATCAGGCGTTCCCGCCGCGACGCGCGCGCATTCATTGGTGTAGCTGACGTTCTGATACTGATAGGTGTAGGTCACCCGCCTGCCGAACATCTCGGTGCCGCGCCGCTCGCCCGGTTCGCTTGCCCGGCGATAGTCTTCGATCCCCGACAGCTTGATGGTGCCAGGCACCACCGGCCAGCGTGTCGCCATCGACGCCTGTCTGTGCACCGCATACCCCATCAGCGCGATGACCAGGCCGAAGGCGGCAAAGGCGACCACGAGGCCTGCAAGATCAGGCCGTCCGACGTGGTGCGAGAGATAGGCATAAGTTTGGTTGAGGCCGAAGGCCGATCCGAACACGATGCCAAGCACGATCACCGTGCCGATGCCGAGGCAGCCCCACAAGCCCTTGGGCAGGTCGCGCTCCAGCACGGCCTGATCGGGATGGCGCGGATTGTAATAGACGGTCACGACGCTGCCGGCCGGATATCTTGCGAGCCGCTCGGCGACCTGGAAATTGCCGAGGTCCTCACCGATCGAGATGCGGTTGCAGCGCAGCTTCCGCCCGCCGACCGAATATTCGTAAGTCACGTTCGCGAAATTGCGGCGCTCGAGGCGAGAGCCCCCCTCGCGATCGTCGTCGAAAACCTTGACGTCGCGCAACTCGGCGACCGAGGTCACGACCTTGCCCGGCGCTTGCGGCCAGTTGCGCGCCTCGCGCACTTGCCAGGTCTTGACGATGGCAGCAACCAGGATGAGCCCGAGCGGCGCAAGCAACATCGCATAGACGAACCAGGGGAGATCCGGCACGGCAACTTCCTTCGTCGGCGGCAATGCCCGATTGGACGCATTGCGGCCGCGAAGGGTTCAAGCCGGGACCGGCCTTGCAGCGGTTATTTTGCCCGCGTCAGCGCCAGCCATATGCCGCCGCCGATCATGAAGCCGCCGGAGATACGCGACATCATGCGGGTACGGCGGGCCGAAAAGAATTTCCGCGCGCGACCTGCCGCGATGGCGTAGAGCGCATCGGTCATCACGGCGGTGACCATGAAGGTCGCGCCCAGCAGGGCGACTTGCGGAAAGTGCGGCTGGTTCATGTCCATGAACTGCGGGATGAAGGCGCCGAAGAACACCAGCACCTTCGGGTTTGACAGCAGCACCAGGAAGCCCTGCAGGAAGAAGCCGCCGCGCGGCGGCACCGGCGGCTCGTCGACATTGACGCCCTCGACCGGCGCCCAGATCAGCTTGATGCCGAGCCAGACCAGATAGGCAGCGCCCGCAAACCGCACCCAGTCGAACCAGTAGCCCATGGTCGCCATCAACGAGGTCAGGCCGACCGCGACGATGCCGATGACGATGGCAAGCCCGGCTTGCGCACCCGCCACATTGGTGAGCGCGGCACGCGTGCCGTGACGCAGGCCGTTGGCGATGACGAGGGTGACGATCGGCCCCGGCAGCAACGCCAGCGCAATGCAGGCGGCGAGGAAGGCGAAATAGGCTTGCATGGACATCATGGGGAGGACTCGGCTCGTGGCGGCTTGCGGGTATTAATGCATGGGACGGGCGGGAACGGAAGCTGGATGAGCGCAACGTCTACGCCTCATCACGGGTGTCATCCCGCCTTCGCGGGATTGACAGCGGAGAATGCGGACGCGGGCGTACGGCATCGACGTCTCATTGCCTCGCTCTGCATCGTCAATTCCTCGGCAGCCCGGCGGCAGCGCGTGCCGCCCCGGTCAGCTCCAGGATATGCAGGCCGGTATTGGCGCGATCGACGATGTAGATGTAGCCGCGGTCGTCGGTCTCGACATTGTTGGTCTGGATCGCGACCTTGCAGCGCTCACCGCCCTCGATCGGGATGCAGCGCTTGTCGGTCGCGGCCGTGATCGAGGGAATGAAATGGCCGACTTCCTTCGGGTGATAGGGATCGCGGATGTCGAGCGCGCGCACGCCGGCATTGAAGAAGGCGATGAAGGCCATCTTCTTGTAATAGACCGGCGCCATGCTCTCGTTGGAGGAATGCGCGCCGAACCGGCCGCCGCGCTGGCAGAACCGCCCGCTCGCCTCCGGCACGGTGTAGCTCGAGATCATCATCGGCCGCGTCTCGGTGGTGACGTCGGCGAACCACACCATCTGCCGCGCCTCGCCGCATTCGTTCAGGATGGCTTCGTTCACGATCATCACGATGTCGCGGGTCTTGCCGTCCTTGTCCTCGGCGAATTCGGCGATGGGCATGTCGAGCATCGGAAACGTCGTGTGCGCGCCAGTGAAGGCCGACATCCGCAGGCGCGAAATCTCGGGATAGCGCAGATTGTCCGGCGTCGGCTCCTTCGCCCCGCTCAGCAGCTTGTCGCGGTCGACGATCTGCAAGATGCCGTCCTTGTCGGTGCCGTAACCGAAATAGACGCGGTTGCCATTGGGCCCGGTCGAGATCGGCCCGTGCAGCTCGGTCGGCACCGCGCCGGTCGAACCGGGCTCCTGACCGGGCAGTCCGAAGTCGCGGATCTTCTGCGGGCGCGCCGGATCGGAGAGATCGTAGATCTGCGTCATGCGCCGGGTGCGCCAGTCCGGCGCGCCCGAGACCAGATAGGCAATGCCGGTGTCGCATTCCCACCAGCTCTTATGCGTGTCCTTCAGGCCGCCGATGCGCGTGATGAGCACCGGGCTGGCGGGATCGCTGACGTTCCAGATTTCATGCGCCTCGCTGCCGAAGGTGCGCAGCATGTAGACCGCGTTGGGATCGCCTTTCGGCAACGCCTTTCCGTCGCAGACCCGCACCATCTGCGCGCCGCCGGATTCGTACTTGCCTTCCTGTCCCGGCAGATGCCGCAGATATTTCGGACGCGCGGGATCGGTGACGTCGACGATGGAGGTTCCGTTCGGCTCGGCCTTTCCCGTCATCGGATTGACGGGCGCGGGCACATCATCGGTGCCGCCGTGATGGCCGATATAGGCGATCCAGCGATTGCCCTGGTGATGGATGGTCGGCTGATAGGCGCTGCGGGCCTGGAGATCGTTGCTGCCGACGAGCTTCATGTTGGAGGCTTCAGGCGGTGCGCCGACGGTTTGCTGCTGCGCCTCGGCCGCGGTGCTGCACGCGAAGAGAACGAGGGCGGCAGCAGTCAAGACGCAGCGGACCATCAATGTCTCCCGGAACCTATCTGTGCTGGCTGAGCTTCAACGGTAACACAGCCGAATGCGTACGCCAAAGACATCATCTTGACATGCAACCATTTGGTTGCCTATTATGCGGATCATGGATGAGGTCTTCAAAGCGCTCGCCGATGCGTCACGACGATCGCTGCTCGACAGGCTTCACGCCAGGAACGGCCAGACGCTGAACGAGCTCTGCGACGGCCTTGCAATGACGCGGCAGGCCGTGACCAAGCACCTTGCGATTTTGGAGGAGGCCAATCTCGTCACCACCTTCAGGCACGGCCGCGAGAAGCTGCACTACCTCAACCCGGTGCCGATCCATCAGATCGGCGAACGCTGGATCAGGAAATTCGAGCGCGGCAAGCTGGCCGCACTCGGCGAGTTGAAACGCCAGTTGGAGAAGCGTGATGAGTAAGCCGGAATTCGTCTACGTGACCTACATCGAGACCACGCCGGAAAAGCTGTGGGAGGCGCTGACGTCGAGTGAATTTACCAGACAATACTGGTTTGGCGCCGAGGTCCGCTCCGACTGGAAAGTCGGCTCACCCTTTGCGCTCACGCTCGACGGCGAGGTCACCGACTCCGGCGAGATCCTCGAAGCAGATCCGCCGCGGCTTCTGTCCTACAGCTTCAAGCACCGGAAGTTCGAAGAATTGCGCGGCGAGCCGATCTCGCGCGTGGTCTTCACCATCGAGCCGTTCGGCGCGCTCGTGCGCCTGACCGTGTTGCATGACGGCTTCGTCGAGGGCGGCAAATATCTCGGCGCCGTCTCCAATGGCTGGCCGGCGATCCTGTCCGGGCTCAAGAGCCTGCTGGAGAGAGGCAAAGTGCTCGCCATTCCGCGCGCCGCGCTCAACAAGGGATTCGACGCAAAATGAACCTCGACCAATTCAAGCCGCTCACGGTCTACACCATCTACATCGCGTCCACGCCGGAGAAGGTCTGGGCGGCGCTGACCTCGGCCGAGTTCAGCCGTCAATACTTCTCGGGTTTTGCGGTGGAGATGGAGCCGAAGCTCGGCGGCAGCTTCATCGTGCGCGCGCCTGACGGCTCCGAGCATATCTCCGGCGAAGTCTTCGAATACGATCCGCCGAAGAAGCTCACCGTGAGCTGGAACGTCAATTGGCCCGACCTCGTCGCGAAGCTCGGCGCCACGCTCGTCACCTACGAGATCGAGTCCGCAGGCGAAGCCGTCCGCCTGACCATGAGCGAACGCCACGACCGCGAGCTCGGCGACGACATCCTCGAAGGCGGTCGCACCGGCTGGCCCGCGATCCTGTCGGGGCTGAAGAGCCTGCTGGAGACGGGCACGGCGCCGCAGATCAAGATGGCACCGCCAGCGCGGATGCTGGCGGCGCTGAAGGCGATGGGGATCAAGACGCCGTAGCGTCCGGAATGCGTACCCTCACCGCTTCTTCTTCACCGGCGGCTGAATCTCGTCGATCCTGCGACGGCAATCCCCTTCCGAATCGTGCGGGCCCGAGACAAAGGTCCCGCTGACCTTGATGGCGTACCAGCCTGACTCCACGCCGAGCCGAAGTGCTTCGTCTGTTTTGACCTGGCGTGGCGAGAGAGCTTGGATCGGTTGAGTTTGCATCGGTGCTTTCGGTTGACGTTCGATCTCATATCGAACGAATGTGGAAATCTGGCACGCAGCCGTGGACGAGCCACGCCGCATCCAGCTTGCTCGTAGGAACGGGCAATACCCGCAAAGATCGCCGTGACGACGGCGTGACGAACAGGCTCCGCCGGTGCGAGGAATGAGCCTCCGCGCGTGCAGCGTCGTGGCGCCACCTGTGCGCAGAGACGACCGCTCTTTCCGACATTCACGCACCGTGCGCGCAATCGCGGCAATTAGCTATCGTTTTCTCGTTCGCGCCGCGCTTTTGAGGTGCCAAATGCCGCTCCCGATCGAATAGGGCCGTCGAAGCCTTGTGTTCGACCGCTTCGTAGCCATCTTGAGAGCTCAGCCAAGGGAAAGTATTCGTATGAAGCTCCGCGTCGGGTTCGAGATGCTGTACGAGTTCCCGCAGCCGACGCCCATGATCATGGTGCTGGGCACGCACTTCACGCGCGCCTCCGACGTGATCGTGCCCGATCTGCTGACCACCAGCCCCGCCGTGACCGTCAGTCCCTATCGCGACCTCTTCGGCAATTGGTGCAGCCGCCTCGTGGCGCCGGCCGGCAATTTCCGCCTTTTCGGAGACGGCGTCGTTCGCGACGGTGGCCTTCCCGACCCCGTGTTTCCGGAAGCGTGTCAGCATGCTGTCGAAGCGCTGCCAGCCGATACGCTGGTCTATCTGCTCGGCAGTCGCTACTGCGAGACCGATCGCCTGTCGGATATCGCATGGAAATTGTTCGAGCGGACGCCGCCCGGCTGGAAGCGGGTTCAGGCCATCTGCGATTTCGTTCATCGCCACATCACGTTCGGTTATGAGCACGCGCGCGCCACGAAGACGGCCCGGGAAGCTTACGACGAAGGCAAGGGCGTGTGCCGCGACTACGCCCATCTCGCCATCACATTCTGCCGCTGCATGAACATCCCGGCGCGTTATTGCACCGGCTACCTCAGCGACATCGGCACGCCCAAGCCCTGGGCTGCGGGAGATTTCGCCGGCTGGTTCGAGGCCTATCTCGGCGGAAGCTGGCACATGTTCGATCCGCGCAACAACACGCCGCGGATCGGCCGGGTGCTGATCGCGCAGGGACGCGACGCCTCCGACGTCCCCATCACCCAGACCTTCGGTCCGAACAAACTGCTCAATTTCAAGGTATGGACCGACGAGGTCGTCTGATGACGGACAGCACCGCCGCGCTCAGCGCCGACGAATTTGCGTCGCTAACCGAAATCGGCAAGGGCGAGGGGCAAGGCGACATTCCGCAGGCGCACGGCGAGCGCCTGGTCAACCTGGGTTATGTGATCAGGCGGCTTGGCGAACTCGAACTGACCTCCTCCGGCATTCGTCGCCTGGCAGCCGGCCAATAGCGCGCCGCCGCGACATCCGCCTCCCCTCTTACGCCACCGGCGCCACCAGCCGCCGATAGAGATGCCATGTCGCATGGCCTAGCACCGGCAGCGTTACGACCAGCCCGAGAAAGTACGGCAGCGCCGAGACGATCAGCAGCATCACGATCACGGCGGCCCATGTGATCATCGGCAACGGACTCGTCACCACCGCCCGCACGCTCGTCACCATCGCCGTGACGAAATCGACATCGCGGTCGAGCAGCAGCGGAAACGACACCACGGTCAGCGAGAACAGGATCAGCGACAACACCGCACCGACGGCATTGCCGATGCCGAGGAACAGCAGGCCTTCATTCGTGGTCAGCACCACGGTCATGAATTCCTGAAGGCTGGAGAACGAGGCGTGTAGACCGAGCAGCAGCGCGATCAGGAGCCGCACCTGGTACATCCAGACCACGAACACGAATAACGTCACGAACGCCATCCAGCCGATCTCGCTGCGCGAGCGCACGGCGGACCAGATCGCACCGAAGGAGACCGGCTCGCCGCGCTCACGGCGGCGGCTGATCTCGTAAAGGCCGATCGCCACGAACGGTCCGATCAAGGCGAAGCCTGCCGCCAGGGGATAAACGAGATAGACCATGCCGAAGGCCGTGAAGCACAACATGATGGCGATTCCGCCGGCGGCGTAGAGCCCGCCGAAGCAGAGACCGTAGAACGGCAGCGCCTGGAAATCGCGCAGGCCCTCGACCAGCGCCTCGGCGATGTCGGTCGCCGCGACGGGACGCACAACCGGATCGACCTTGCCCGAGATGGACATCAGCTTCCTCCACACGTCGGCGCGATCTTTCGTCGCGCGCATGTACGATATTAGCTCCGCCGCGCGCCGGCGCAACTTGATGCCGGCCGGCACGAGGCGTCGCAGCGAGGCGACGATGCTCGCGGTGCGAAATGCTTGACCGGTGGTGCATTTTGCCGCCAATGGCTATGGACTGGGCAGACGATCGTGCCGCAAATTGTACCTCCGAGCAGATACGCCTGAGAGCGGACCGCCTCACCGATGAGCCTGCGTACCCGGTTACTGATCCTCGTCATCGCCGCCATGCTCGTACCGGCAATCCTGGTCGGGCTGCGCTTCGTGCAGAATCGGGCCAGCGAAATCGACGCGGCGCTGGCCAATCTGGCCGCGTCCGCCGACGACATCGCCGCCGACCTCGACGAGAAGATCCAAGGCACCGCCCAGCTTCATTATGGGCTCGCCCGCGCCCGCGATCTCGACACGCGCGACAAGGCGGCGTGCTCGGCGTTTCTGTCCGATGTCCGCGAAGAATATCCGCAGTTCACGGGTATCCTGACCATCGATCCCGACGGCAGCCTGTTCTGTGACTCGCTACGAACCAACCGCACGCTCGACCTGAACGACCGCGGCTATTTCAAACAGGTCAAGGGGCTTACGGGCGTCGTCGCGGTGGAGCCGGTGTTCGGCCGTCTCACCGGGCTTTCGGTGCTCCAGATCGCCTACCCCGTGCGATCGGAGACGGGCGCGCTGAAGTTCGTGCTGCTCGCGTCCTTCAACCTCAACAAATTCGTGGAGTTTCACGACAAGCGGCTGCTTGCCGAGAAGGACATCCTGCTCGTTGACGCCAAGGGGACGGTCCTGGCCGCCCCCAAAGGCGGCGGCTGGAGCGAGCCCGTCGGTGGGTCGATTGCCGGCTCCGACCTGTTTCGGTTTGCGGCAGCGCCCGATGGCGAGCCATTCCGGGAGATCACCGACCGCGAGGGCCGCACGCAGATCTGGGGTGTTGCCCGCTCGCCGTCGGTCCGCAAGGCCGGCCTCTACATCCTGGTCGGACGCTCCAAGGACAAGCTGGTCGCGGCGGCGAACCGCCGGCTGTACGAGGACGCGGCGATTCTCGGACTGGCCTCGCTGCTCCTGCTCGCCGGCCTGTGGATCCTCACGACCATGAGCATCGGCCGCCAAGTCGGGCGGCTCGCCACGATGGCGAAGAGGCTGGGGCGCGGCGATCTCAGCGCGCGCATTCCCGAGCCCCATCCGGGCGGCGAACTCGGCGGGCTGATGAACCTGCTCAACAGCACCGCCCAGTCACTCGAACAGCAGCGCGCCGCCATCGCCGATCTCAGCCACAAGCTCAGCCAGTCCCAGAAGATGGAAGCCATGGGCCAGCTCACCGGCGGCGTGGCGCACGATTTCAACAATCTGCTGACCGTCATTCTCGGCAATTCGGAGCACCTCGCCGACAGGCTTGCGGGCAACAAGGAATTGCGCCGGATCGCCGACGACATTGCCACCGCCGCCGAGCGCGGATCCGACCTGACGCAGAGCCTGCTCGCCTTCGCGCGCAAGCAGCCGCTGCGGCCGCGCGAGATCGACATCGCCGAGCAGGTGACCGGCATGAAGCAGCTGCTGCGCCGGACCCTGGGCGAGCACATCGAATCCAGCTTCACCTTCGCACCCGATCTCTGGCTCGCCAGCGTCGATCCCGGCCAGTTGGCGACCGCCGTGCTTAACCTCGTGCTCAACGCGCGCGATGCGATGCCCGACGGCGGCAAGCTGACGGTCGAGGCGGCCAACGCATCGCTCGGCACGTCCGATCTCGACGTCAATGGCGAGCCGAAGCCCGGCGACTACGTCATGCTGGCTGTGACGGATACCGGAGCCGGGATGAGCAGCGATGTCTTGGGACGCGCGTTCGAGCCGTTCTTCACCACCAAAGAGGTCGGCAAGGGGACCGGCCTCGGCCTGAGCATGGTCTACGGATTCGTGCAACAATCCGGCGGACTCGTGCAGATTCAGTCCGAACAGGGAGAGGGCAGTACCATCAGGCTGTTCTTTCCCCGTCTCGCGACACCGCCGGGCGAGGACCCGCGCCCTCCGCAGGCGACTGTCACACACGTGGGACACGAGACCATCCTGCTCGTCGAGGACGACGACATGGTGCGAGCCTATGTCGAGAACGAGCTCAGGGCGCTGGGTTACCGGGTCATCGCGACGTCGAACGGACCCGCAGCGATCGAGGTGCTGCGCCAGCCCGAGGACATCCAGTTGCTGTTCACCGACGTCGTGATGCCCGGCGGCATGTTCGGGCCGGAGCTTGCGAGGCAGGCAGCCGAGCTTCGGCCTGGTCTCAAGGTGCTCTTCACCTCCGGCTACAGCCATGATCCGGTCAAGACGCCGGACGGACTCAACGCCCGCATTCTGACCAAGCCGTTCAAGCGTCAGGAGCTTGCCGCGATGCTGAGAGCCGCGCTCTCGGAGCCGTCGCGATGAATTCACCTATCTGCAACGGGGAGAGCTGATCCAGTGTCGCAAGCTAGCCCTTCGCCCGCAGCTCGCGCCGCAGCACCTTGCCGGTCGCCGTCATCGGCAGCGTCTCGGCAAACTCGACGAAGCGCGGATATTCATGCGCGGCGAGCTGCACCTTGACGAACTCCTGGATCTCGCGTGCCAGCGCGTCGGTGCCGGTAAAGCCCGGACGCAGCACGATCCAGGCCTTGATCGACTCGGTGCGGATCGGATCAGGAATGCCGACCACCGCGGCCATCGCCACCGAGGGATGTTTCATCAGCGTATGCTCGATCTCGGACGGACCGACACGGTAGCCGGCGGTGGTGATGACGTCGTCCTCGCGGCTGACGTACCAGAAATAGCCGTCTTCGTCCTGCACGCCGAGATCGCCGGTGAGCAGGAATTCGCCGGCATATTTCTTCGCCGTCGCCTCCGGATTGCGCCAGTATTCCAACATGGTGACCGGGCACGGCTGGCGCACGCCGATGATGCCGCGCTCGCCGCGCGGCAATTCCTCGCCCTTGTCGTTGACGATGCGAACGTCGAAGCCCGGCGTCGCCTTGCCCATCGATCCCGGGCGGATCGGGAACAAATTGGAGTTGCTGCCGATCACGAGATTGCACTCGGTCTGGCCGAACACTTCATGTGCATCGATGCCGAAAGTCTCGCGCACCCAGCCGAGCAGCTCGCCGCCGAGAGACTCGCCGCCGGTGAAGATGCTGCGCAGCCTGACGCCCGGATGCTTTGCGCCGGCCTGCCGCATCAGCTTCAGCGCGGTCGGCGGCAGAAAGACGTTGCGGACGCCGAGGTCGGCCATCATCTGCATCGCCGCCTGCGGCTCGAATTTTCGCGCGCGATGACCGACCAGAGGAATGCCGTGATACCAGAATGCGAGCAGGCCGTTAACGAGGCCGCCGATCCAGGCCCAGTCCGCCGGCGTCCACATGAGATCACCGTGCCTGGGCAGGAAGTTGTGGCACATCTCGACATTGGGCAGATGGCCGAGCACGACGCGGTGGGCATGCAGCGCGCCCTTTGGGTTACCCGTCGTACCCGAGGTGTAGATGATCAGCGCGGGATCATCGCATGAGGTGTCCACGCGCGCGAAATCGGGTGAAGCGGCCTTCAGCGCGTCCCAGAACGATGTCGTGCCGGCGGGCGCGCGCTCGCCGACGACATAGACATTCTTCAACTCCGGCAGGCGGTCGCGGATCTTGGAGAGCTTCTGCCAACCGCCCTCGTCGGTGACGATGGCCTTGGCTTGCGAGTTCGACAGGCGGAATTCCAGCGCGTCCTCGCCGAATAGCGCGAACAACGGGATCGAGATCAGGCCGGAGCGGAACGCCGCCATATGCGCAACCGGCAACTCCACCGATTGCGACAGGAACACCGCGACGCGGTCGCCGCGGACTAGCCCATCCGCCTTCAGCACATTGGCAAAGCGCCGCGAAGCTTCGGCGATCTCGTCGAAGGTGGTGCGGCTGGTCACACCGTTCTCGTCGACATAGATCAGCGCCAGGCGGCCGTTGCCGTCGGCATGCCGGTCGCAGCATGCCTCCGCCATGTTGAAACGCTCAGGAATGTCCCAGCGGAAATTGCGGACGAGCTCGTCGTAGGTCTTGGCTTCGGTGAGCATGGCTTGGTCGTTTCCCAGCAACTCCGTCATGGCCGGGCTTGTCCCGGCCATCCACGTTCTTCTTGCTTTGGCGACACTCTAAAGCCGTGGATGCCCGGGACAAGCCCGGGCATGACGGCGTAGCTACCGCAACGTCGCAAAGAACTTCCTGACATCGCGCACGAACAGCTCGGGCTGCTCGAACGCGGCGAAATGACCGCCCTTCTCCATCTCGCTCCAATGGGTGATGTGAGGAAAGTTCGGCTCCATCCAGCGCCGCACCGGCGTGATGATCTCCTTGGGAAATACGGCAACACCGGTCGGCACGTTCACCTTCGGCGTGGTGCGGCGCTTGCCAAAGCTTTCCCAGTAGAGCCGCGCCGAGGAAGTCGCGGTCTCCGTCGCCCAATAGAGCATGACGTTGTCGAGCAGCTCGTCACGGGTGAAAATGTTTTCGGGGTGGCCGTCGCAATCGGTCCAGGCCCAGAATTTCTCCAGGATCCAGGCCGCTTGTCCGCTCGGCGAATCCGTCAGCGCGTAGCCGAGCGTCTGCGGGCGCGTCGACTGCTGCTTGGAGTAACCGGAGTCGAGATCGACATAATGTTTGAGGCCGGCAAGCGCGCGCTTCTCCTCCGCCGTCGGCTCGCCCTCCACCTTCGGCGTTGCGTTGAAAGCCAGAGTGATGTGGATGCCGGCGCAATGAGCGGGGTCCTGCGCGCCAAGCGATGTCGTCACCGCCGAGCCCCAGTCGCCGCCTTGCGCGCCATAGCGCGTATAACCCAGCCGGTCCATCAGCTTGGCCCAGGTCGCGGCGATGCGGTCGACGCCCCAGCCGGTGGTCCTGGGCTTGGCCGAGAAGCCGAAGCCCGGCAGGGAGGGACAGATCACGTGAAACGCATCGGCGGGGTTGCCGCCATGCGCGGCCGGATCGACCAGCGGCGAGATCACCTTCTGGAATTCGACGATCGAGCCAGGCCAGCCATGGGTGATGATCAGCGGCAGCGCCGATGGCTCCTTCGAGCGCGCATCGATGAAGTGGATGTCGAGCCCGTCGATCTCGGTGGTGAATTGCTCAAAGCGATTGAGTTTCGCTTCGCGGGCACGCCAGTCGTAGCCACCAGCCCAGTAGGTGCAGATGTCCTTGATCCATTGCAGCGGCGCGCCCTGGCTCCAGTCGTCGACCAGCTCCGCCTCCGGCCAGCGGGTGCGGGCGAGACGCGACTTCAAATCGGAGAGGGTGTCGTCGCTGATGGCAATGCGGAATGGTTTGATGGCAGTCATCGGTTGCCTCCCCTTGTTCTTCTTGTCATTCCGGGGCGCGCGCAGCGCGAGCCCGGAATCCATTGATCAACAGAGATGGCGGCGCGACAGATTCCGGCATCGACGCCGAGCGTCGCCCCGGAATGACGACCTAGCTCGACAGCGCCGCCTTCACCAAGCCGCTGGCCTTCCCGAAATCCATCTGCCCGGCGTACTTCGCGCGCAGCACCGCGATCACCTTGCCCATGTCCTTCATGCCGGCGGCACCCGTCTCGGCGACCGCATCCGCGATCGCCTTCTTCACCTCGTCCTCGGCCATCTGCTTCGGCAGGTATGCCGAGATCACCGCGATCTCCTCGCGCTCCTGGGCTGCGAGCTCGGCGCGGCCGCCTTTTTCGTAGAGCTCGACCGACTCCTGCCGCTGCTTGATCATCTTCTGGAACACGCCAAGCAGATCGGCGTCCGAGAGCGGCGGCTTGCCCTGCCCGCGCGCGTCGATGTCGGCGTTCTTGATGGTCGAATTGACCATGCGCAGCGTGGACAGCTTGCGCTCGTCCTTGGCCTTCATGGCCTCCTTGACCGCGTTGTTGATGTCGTCGCGCAACATGATCGTGATCCCTGTGAGTGTCCGACGCCTGATCTAGGCCGTTCGCGGCTTTCAGACAACTAGCTTCCAAGCCATTCGGAGAGCGCGCGCACCGTCGCTTCCGGCTGTTCCGGCTGCGGCAGGTGTCCGCAGCGATCGAGGATCACGAGCCTTGCGCCGGGGATGCCCTCGGCCATCTCCTTCGAAAGCGCGTTCGGGATGGTGCTGTCGGCATCGCCCGTGAGCACCAGCGTCGGGCATTTGATCGTTGCAAGCGTCGAGCGCGAATCCACCCGTGCGATGATCGCGGTCTGCTGCCGCAGATAGCCCTCCACGCCGACATCCTCATCCTGCGCATGCACCAGCTTGAGGATGTCGGAATCGTCGCGCCGTGACGGATGCACCAACTCCGGAAAGCTCTCCTCGCGGATCGCGCGAAGCTCGCCGCGTCTGGCGCGCTCCATCAGGCCGCGGCGGCGCGCGGTCGCCTCCGGCGTGTCGGGCCGCGCCTGGGTGTTGATCAGCGCGAGCTTGATCACCCGCTCGGGCGCCTGGCGCATGACCTCGAACGCGATGTAGCCGCCCATGGAATGGCCGGCGAGTGCAAAGCGCAGCGGCGCCTCGCTCAGGATGCGGCGGGCGATCGCCGCCATGCTGTCGTCGCGGATATGGTTGGCGACCATGACCGGGCCGAACCGCCATAGCGCCGGGATCAGGGGGGCGTAGATCCGGGCCGAGGAGGCCAGCCCCGGAACCAGCACAATCGGGGTCGTCGGGTCCATTATTGCCTCGCAAGCCCGGGAATTTGCCGGAAATTGTGCGGCCGAGCTTAAGTGCCGGGGACGGCCTGTCAAATATGCAAAAACGCATGTGAATCCGCCCTCTCCCGCTTTGACGGCGGCCCGCGCGAGGACTATGAAACGCGCTCATGACACAACATGACAACGATACCGCCTGGCCGGACCATAAACCGACCGCGCTCCTCGTGCTTGCCGACGGCACGGTGCTCGAAGGCTTCGGTCTCGGCGCCGAAGGCCACGCCGTCGGCGAGGTCTGCTTCAACACCGCGATGACCGGCTATGAGGAGATCCTCACCGATCCCTCCTATGCCGGCCAGCTCATCACCTTTACCTTCCCGCATATCGGCAACGTCGGTACCAACGACGAGGATATCGAGACGGTGAACATGGCGGCAACGCCGGGCGCGCGCGGCGTGATCCTGCGCACCGCGATCACCGATCCCTCCAACTATCGCGCCACCAAGCATCTCGACGCCTGGCTGAAAGCGCGCGGCATCATCGGCCTCTCCGGCATCGATACACGTGCGTTGACCGCGCTGATCCGGTCAAAGGGCATGCCCAACGCCGTGATCGCGCACGCCAAAAACGGCGAGTTCGACCTGCATGGCCTGAAGGAAGAAGCGCGCGAATGGCCCGGCCTCGAGGGCATGGACCTCGTGCCGATGGTGACGAGCGGCCAGCGCTTCACCTGGGACGAGACGCCCTGGCTGTGGGACAAAGGCTTTGGCCGCCAGGACAAGGCCGAGTTCAACGTCGTCGCCATCGACTACGGCATCAAGCGTAACATCCTGCGCTTGCTCGCCGGCGTCGGCTGCAAGGTGACGGTGGTGCCGGCGACGACTTCGTCGGAAGACATTCTGGCAATGAAGCCGGACGGCGTGTTCCTGTCCAACGGTCCGGGCGATCCGGCCGCGACCGGCAAGTATGCCGTGCCCGTGATCCAGGACGTCATCAAATCGGGCACGCCGACCTTTGGCATCTGCCTTGGTCACCAGATGCTCGGCCTCGCCGTCGGCGCGAAGACGAAGAAGATGCACCAGGGCCATCACGGCGCCAACCATCCCGTCAAGGACGAGACCACCGGCAAGGTCGAGATCACCTCGATGAACCACGGTTTTGCCGTGGATGAGGCCACGCTGCCGAAGGGCGCGACGCAGACCCACATCTCGCTGTTCGACGGCTCCAATTGCGGCATCCAGCTCGACGGCAAGCCCGTGTTCTCGGTGCAGTATCATCCCGAGGCCTCGCCCGGTCCGCGCGACTCGCACTATCTGTTTCAGCGCTTCGCCGAATTGATGCGGCAGAAGAAGAGCGCTTAAGACAAGACCGCCCGGCGGATCAATCCGCCGGGGCCCGCCGTCACGGACGCATGAACATGAAGTCCGTGTCGGGATCGCAGTTATCGGCGATGAAGCGCAGCTCGGCCTGAATGTCGGCGATCGACCGCGTCTCCAGATATTTCGAAATCACGAGACTTAGCAAAGCGCGGCAAACGGCTTCGTGCCCGAGGCCGGAGGTCTCCGCCTCGGCAACGGCCGCCGAAAAATGGCGCTGCGCAACGTCGGATGCGTACATGACGTTCCCTTTTTCTTTCGCTCGATGTGCGTGCCCGCCATTGGCCGCGCGTGCCTTGATCTCCGTCAATCCGGCTCGCGGACCGGCAGGAACAAACCGGGCGAGCATCGTCTTTATTTCGTGACCGTTGTGACCGGAGCCCCGCCATGTCTGCCGTCCGAGACAACGCCGAGCCGCTCGCCATCGTGTTCGAAGACGACGGGCTCGTGCCGAACAACATCCTTCCCTTCCTGGTCTATCAGGACGCGGTGAAGCTCGATCCCGCGCGACCTGAAGAGACCATCGAAGATCTGTTCGCGGCAAACGGCTGGGGTGGCACATGGCGCAACGGCGTCTACGACTATCTGCATTATCACGCGACGGTTCACGAGGTGCTCGGCGTCGCGCGGGGAAGTGCTCGCGTCCGCTTCGGCGGCGACCACGGCCAGGAGCTCGAGATCAAGGCGGGTGATGTCGCGATCCTGCCAGCCGGCACCGGACATCAATGCATCAGGGCGAGCGACGATTTCTGCGTGATCGGCGCCTATCCGCCGGGCGGCAAGATGGAGATCACGCGCGCAACGCCGGAGAACTACGCCAGGGCGCTGAAGACGATTCCAGAGGTCGCGATGCCGCCGGCCGATCCGGTGACGGGAAAAAATGGAGCGTTGCCGAGATTGTGGCGAGCGGTAGCTACAAGCGCGGTGCCGTAGGGTGGATTAGCGCAGCGTAATCCACCTTTTCTGTTGCCGCGGTGAAAGACGTGGTGGGTTAGGCCTCGGGCTAACCCACCCTGCACATCCCACTACGCTTCGTTGCCGCCTTCCTGGCGCGTCGCCTCGAACAGGAACCACGTCCGGCGCTCGGTCTCGTCGATGAAGTTCTCGAGGAGGCTGGCGCTCGCCACGTCTTCGGCCTTGTCGCAGACGTCGTGCGCCTTGCGCATCGCGGCGGCGACATGCTTGTTGTCCTGCATCAATTCACGCAGCATCTCGCGCGGCGGGACGTAATCCTCGTTGTTGTCCTTGATGGTCTGGAGCTTTGCGATCTGGCTGATCGACTTCAGCGTGGTGCCGCCGATCTTGCGGACGCGCTCGGCGAGCTGGTCGGTGGTGGCGAAGATCTGGTCGGACTGCTCGTCGAGCAGCAGATGGTAGTCGCGGAAATGCCGGCCGCTGATGTGCCAGTGGAAATTCTTGGTCTTCAGATACAGCGCAAACGCGTCGGCCAGAAGCACGTTGAGCGCCTCCGAGACCTTCTTGACCCCGTCGGGCGACAGATCGGTGGGGGTATCGAGATCGGGCGAGACCTTGTTGCTGGTTTTGCTCACGGGGGACCTTCCTGTTAGGACGCGGACATTGACGGCGCGCCGTCGCACCCCTAACGCAAGGCGGGCAGCGCGGTTCCAAGATAGGAACCTCCGGGCGGGATACCATGGACGATTGGATCGATTATTACGACTCGACGCACACGATCTATGTCAGCAAGCTGCATCGCGACTTGCATTTCCAGATCATCGCCCGGGACATCATCGGCTACATCCCCTCGCCGGAGGCGACCGTGCTGGACTATGCCTGCGGCGAAGCGCTGTCGGCAAGCCAGGTGGCATCGGCTTGCGGCAAGCTGATCCTCGCCGAGCCCGCACCCGGCGTGCGCGGCAGGCTGATCGCGCGGTTTGCCCCGAACACAAAAATCCGCGTCCGCTCGCTCGACGACGTCCGCAAGATGCAGGATCAGTCGATCGACCTCGTCGTGATGAACTCGGTCGCGCAATACATGTCGCCCGACGAACTCGATGCCGCGCTCCGCACCATCAGGCGATTGCTGACGCCTTCCGGCAAGCTGGTGCTCGGCGACATCCTCCAGCCCAATGTCGGCATGTTCAGGGACGTCATGGCCCTGCTCGGCTTCGGCCTGCGCCACGGTTTCCTGAAGGACGCGCTGGTCGGTCTGATCAGCACCGCGCTGTCCGATTATCGTCATCTGCGCACGCGTATCGGGCTGCAGCGCTACAGCGAGGAGGAGATCACCGCGAAGCTGAGAGCGGCGGGGTTCGCGGTCCAGCGCGCCCACACCAATATCGGCCATAATCGCTGGCGCATGACCTTCATCGCGCGACCGCCGCTGGTTCGTTAAGCATAACAATCAGCCGTTGTGGCTTGTCTCACTGCAATCGGACATGATCGCCGTGGCCCGGTGGCGGAAGCGTCTACGCGAGGGCGGTGCAACGCTCTTCATCCTGGTTCAAATCCAGGCCGGGTCTCCACGCTTCGCCCTGCGGGGCTACGCGTGGCGCAGCCACACTTGACCAAAGCGTGTCCGGCGTAGGTGAAGCGCAGCGGAAGCGTAGACGAACTGCTCGCTCGAACCTCAACCCGCCTGAACCACGTCACCCTCCGGCAGCAACTGAAGCCGCGCGGCATCCTTGCTCGCGGATTTGATCACCGCATCGAGCAGGCCGGGAAAACGCGCATCCAGATCCTCGCGGCGCAGCCGCATGAAGCGGTTGGTGCCGGCCACCCGCGTCAGCATCAGACCGCATTCGCGCAGCTTGGCGAAATGGTAGGCGAGGTTGGACTTGCCCGCGAGGCTGTAGAAATCGCCGCAGCAAAGCTCGCTGCTGACATGTTCCTGCCGGGCGAGCTGGTAGACGATCGCCAGTCGGATCGGATCGCTGAGGCAATCCAGAACCATCGGCAATTCGATCTGTTCACGCGTGGGATGAAGGGGTGTGCGGCTCATGATCCGGGAAACATAGCGAAGCGGCCGTAATGTTCAATAGTTCTTGAACCAATTGACAGGGATCCTCACACCCAATAGTTCAATAACCGTTGAACATAGGGATATCGTCCGATGAGCGTATTCTGGCTGGCCTTGGCGGCCTTCGCGATTGGCACCGAAGGCTTTGTGATTGCGGGACTTTTGCCAAGCATTGCATCTGATCTGCAGATTTCGGTCGCGGCCGCCGGGCAGTTGGTCACCGCCTATGCCCTCACCTACGCCGTGGGTTCGCCGATCCTGGCGGTGTCGCTGAACAATATCGACCGCCGCACCGTGCTGGCTCTGGCGCTGGCCACCTTCATCGCCGGCAACCTCGCGGCCATGGTGGCCTCCAACTACACTCTGCTGCTGGTTTCGCGGATGCTGATGGCGCTGGGGTCCGGCCTGTGCATGCCGACGGCACTCGCCGTGTCGGTCGCGATCGCCTCGCCCGAACGGCGCGGTCGCGCTGTGGCGCTGGTGACCTCGGGCCTGACGGTGGCGACCGTCATCGGCGTCCCCATCGGCAATCTCGTCGGCAGCCTGTTCGGCTGGCGCGCGACGTTTGCCATGGTGGCCCTGATCGGCGCGGTCGCACTCGTCGCCCTCCTGTTCGGCCTGCCACGCGGCTTGCCGCGCAACACGGCCTCGCTCGGCGAACGCCTGGCTGTGGCGCGTCACGGCCATGTCCTGACCGCGCTCGTGATCACGATCCTGTGGGCGCTCGGCGGCTTCACCGTGTTCACCTATTTCGCGGTCCCGCTGCGTGGGCTCGGCTTCGATGCCTCGCAGATCAGCCTTGCCCTGCTGGTGTTCGGCGGCGCCGCCGCGATCGGGAACATGCTTGGCGGCTCCCTGGCCGACCGGCTGGGGACGCTGACGACCGCAGCCCTCGGGCTCGCCGGCATGGCCAGCGCCCTCATCCTGCATTCCCTGGTCCTGAAGCTGATGCCCGGACAGGCGCATTATGCGGTGCTGGGCACGATCTTCCTCTGGGGCATCTCCGGCTGGGCATTCTATCCGGCCCAGGTCGCCAGCATCATCCGGATCGAGCCGCAGGCGTCGATGATCGCGCTGTCGCTCAACGCCTCCGCCATGTATCTCGGCTTCGCCATCGGCGGGGCGCTGGGCGGCGCGGTGCTGGCCACCCTGTCGCCGACCGACCTGGGCTGGATCGGCGGATCGAGCGTTGCGGCCTCACTTCTGGTGCATCTCGCCCGCGGCTGGCAGGCCCGGCCAAAACCGTTCAAAATTGCCGGTTGATGGGCGTTTTTCGGGGTTTCGCCGCTCCGGAATCTGGTCTAAGACCCACCCGCGCGCGAGGGAGACCCCCGCGCTCTCGGCTTCAGGGGACGCGCGGCAAGCGCGCCCTTTTTTTGTGCCCAAATTCCAGTCTGGCGAGAGTTGATGCCCAAACGAACAGACATCACCACCATCCTGATCATCGGCGCCGGTCCCATCGTGATCGGCCAGGCCTGCGAGTTCGACTATTCGGGCACCCAGGCGGTGAAGACGCTGAAGCAAGAGGGCTATCGCATCGTCCTCGTCAATTCCAATCCGGCCACGATCATGACCGATCCGGAATTGGCCGATGCGACCTATATCGAGCCGATCACGCCAGAGATCGTCGCCAAGATCATCGAGAAGGAACGTCATGTCATTCCGGGCGGCTTCGCGCTGCTGCCGACCATGGGCGGCCAGACCGCGCTGAACTGCGCGCTGTCGCTACGCCAGCAGGGCACGCTGGAAAAATTCGACGTCGAGATGATCGGCGCCACCGCCGACGCGATCGACAAGGCGGAGGACCGCCAGCTGTTCCGCGAGGCCATGACCAAGATCGGGCTCGAGACGCCGAAGTCTCGGCTCGCCAACGCCTCCGCCCTGAAGAAATCCTTCCGCGAGAAGTACCAGGCCGAACGCGCGAAGGCATCCGGCGCAGCGCTCGAGGAGCTGGAACGGCAGTGGGCGCTGGGTGAGAGCGACCGCCGCAAGCGCTATCAGGAATACGCGATGGGACAGGCGATGATGGCGCTGTCGGAGATCGGACTGCCCGCGATCATCCGCCCCTCCTTCACCATGGGCGGCACCGGCGGCGGCATCGCCTACAACAAGGAAGAGTTCCTGGACATCATCGAGCGCGGCCTCGATGCGTCTCCGACCAACGAAGTGCTGATCGAAGAATCCGTGCTCGGCTGGAAAGAGTACGAGATGGAGGTGGTGCGCGACAAGAACGACAATTGCATCATCGTCTGCTCGATCGAGAACCTCGATCCGATGGGCGTGCACACCGGCGACTCCATCACGGTCGCGCCTGCGCTGACGCTGACCGACAAGGAATACCAGATCATGCGCGACGCCTCGCTGGCGGTGCTGCGCGAGATCGGCGTCGAGACCGGCGGCTCCAACGTGCAGTTCGGCGTCAATCCCGAGGACGGCCGCATGGTCGTGATCGAGATGAATCCGCGCGTGTCGCGCTCCTCCGCTCTGGCTTCGAAGGCCACCGGCTTTCCGATCGCCAAGGTCGCGGCGAAGCTCGCGGTCGGCTACACGCTCGACGAAATCGCCAACGACATCACCGGCGGCGCCACCCCGGCTTCGTTCGAGCCGACCATCGACTACGTCGTCACCAAGGTGCCGCGCTTCGCCTTCGAGAAATTCCCTGGCGCCTCCACCACGCTGACCACGTCCATGAAGTCGGTCGGCGAGGTCATGGCGATCGGCCGCACCTTCCAGGAAAGCCTGCAGAAGGCGCTGCGCGGGCTCGAGACCGGGCTCACCGGCCTGGACGAGATCGAGATCGAGGGTCTCGGCCGCGACGACGACAAGAACGCGATCCGCGCTGCGCTCGGCACGCCGACGCCGAACCGGATTCTCCAGGTCGCTCAGGCCATGCGGCTTGGCTGGTCGAACGAGGAGATCTTCAACTCCTGCAAGATCGACCCCTGGTTCCTCAGCGAGATGCGCGGCATCGTCGACATGGAGGAGAAGGTCCGCAAGAATGGCCTGCCGGGCAATGCCTTCGGCATGCGCACGCTCAAGGCCATGGGCTTCTCCGATGCGCGGCTTGCCGTGATCGCGCAGACGACCGAGGCCGAGGTGACGGCGAAGCGCCACGCGCTCGGCGTTCGCCCGGTCTACAAGCGCATCGACACCTGCGCGGCCGAATTCGCCTCGCCCACCGCCTACATGTATTCGACCTACGAAGCGCCCTTCGCGGGCGCTCCGGCGGACGAGAGCACCCCGTCCGACAAGAAGAAGGTCATCATTCTCGGCGGCGGCCCGAACCGCATCGGCCAGGGCATCGAATTCGACTATTGCTGCTGTCACGCCTGCTTCGCGCTACATGATGCCGGCTACGAATCCATCATGGTCAACTGCAACCCGGAGACGGTGTCGACCGATTACGATACCGCCGACCGGCTCTATTTCGAGCCTCTCACCGCCGAGGACGTGCTGGAGATCATCGCCAAGGAGCGTAGCAACGGGACGCTGCACGGCGTGATCGTGCAGTTCGGCGGCCAGACCCCGCTGAAGCTCGCGCGTGCGCTGGAAGCCGCCGATGTGCCGATCCTCGGTACCTCGCCCGACGCCATCGACCTCGCCGAAGACCGCGACCGCTTCAAGCGCGTGCTCGACAAGCTGCGGCTGAAGCAGCCCAAGAACGGCATCGCCTATTCGGTCGAGCAGGCTCGCCTTGTCGCGACCGATCTCGGCCTGCCGCTGGTGGTGCGCCCGTCCTATGTCCTCGGCGGCCGCGCCATGCAGATCATCCGGGAGGAAAACCAGCTCAGCGACTATCTGCTCGGCACCCTGCCAGAGCTGGTACCGGCCGACGTCAAGGCGCGCTACCCGAACGACAAGACCGGGCAGATCAACACGGTGCTCGGCAAGAACCCACTGCTGTTCGACCGCTACCTCTCCGATGCCACCGAGATCGACGTCGACTGCCTCTGCGACGGCAAGGACACATTCATTGTCGGCATCATGGAGCACATCGAGGAAGCCGGCATCCATTCCGGCGATAGCGCCTGCTCGCTGCCGCCGCACTCACTCGACGCCAAGATGATCGAGGAGCTGGAGCGGCAGACCCGCGAGCTCGCCCTCGGCCTCGACGTCGTCGGCCTGATGAACGTGCAGTACGCCATCAAGGATGGCGACATTTACGTGCTCGAGGTCAACCCGCGCGCCTCGCGCACGGTGCCCTTCGTCGCCAAGGTGATCGGCACGCCGGTCGCCAAGATCGCCGCGCGCATCATGGCCGGCGAGAAGCTCGCCGACTTCAAGCTGAAGAAGGCGGACTTCAAGCATGTCGGCGTGAAGGAATCGGTATTCCCGTTCGCTCGCTTCCCGGGCGTCGATACCGTGCTTGGTCCCGAGATGCGCTCGACTGGCGAGGTCATGGGCATCGACCGATCCTTTGCGGTTGCGTTCGCCAAGAGCCAGCTCGGCGGCGGCACGCGGGTGCCGCGCAAGGGCACGGTGTTCGTCTCGGTGCGCGAGAGCGACAAGACCCGCATCGCCGAGGCCGTCCGCGAATTGCATTCGCTCGGCTTCAAGGTGCTGGCGACATCGGGCACGGCGCGCTTCCTGACCGACCAGGGCATCCCCACCGAAAAGGTGAACAAGGTGCTGGAGGGGCGGCCGCATATCGTCGACGCCATCACCAATGGCGACGTCCAGCTCGTCTTCAACACCACGGAAGGCCCGCAGGCGCTCGCCGACAGCCGATCGCTGCGGCGCGCGGCCCTCTTGCATAAAGTACCGTATTACACCACTCTTTCGGGGGCCGTGGCGGCCGCGCAGGGCATCCGCGCCTATCTCGGCGGAGACCTTGAGGTACGTACCCTGCAGAGCTACTTTTCGGAAACCTGATCGCGAGCGGCAGGCTGGGCCTCGAGGGGCTAAGCCATCCGCTAAGTGACTGGCAAGGAAGCCACAATGGCCGGAGGAACTGTCCGGCCATGGTGGTTGTTCTGTTCCGGCGCCAAGCCCACATAACGTTCCGGTGGCCGCCGTGTTCAGCGCCGGGAATACCGACGAATCAAGGTTTCCGCGCCCGCTGTTTGTGGGGGGCGCGTGACCGAAGGACGAGAGAAGAGATGGAAAAGGTTCCGATGACAGCGGGCGGCTTTGCCGCGCTCGGGGAAGAATTGAAGAAGCGCCAGTCCGAGGACCGTCCGCGCATCATCGAGCATATCGCTGAGGCGCGGTCGCACGGAGACCTGTCGGAGAACGCGGAATATCATGCCGCGAAGGAAGAGCAGTCCCACAATGAAGGTCGCATCGCCGAGCTCGAGGACAAGCTTGCGCGCGCCGATATCATCGACATCTCGAAACTATCCGGCGACACCATCAAGTTCGGCGCCACTGTGACTTTGGTCGACGAGGACACCGAGAAGAAGACGGTGTGGCAGATCGTCGGCGAGGTCGAGGCCGACGCCAAGAAGGGCCGCATCTCCATCACCTCGCCGCTCGCCCGGGCGCTGATCGGCAAGAAGAAGGGTTCGACCGTCGAGGTCAACGCTCCCGGCGGCGCCAAGGCATATGAGATCACCAAGGTGGAGTGGCGGTAAGCATTTGCCGCTGCGCTGACGTTCGAAAAAGGCCGCGCCAAGCGCGGCCTTTTTGTTTCGGCGTGTTGCTTACGTGAGCGGCACTTTCCCTCGTCATTGCAAGCGCAGCGAAGCAATCCAGACTCGCCGCGGAAGATTCTGGATTGCTTCGCTGCGCTCGCAATGACGGTGTGTGGAGCAGCAGCCGTGCCTACTCTCGTGTCCCGAGCGCGGCGCAGCACATCGTGACGCTGCGCAGAACCGGAACCGAGCAGGCGGCACGACACGTGGTGACATGGGCCCCGGCTCTGCAGCGCATCACTTCGTGCTGCGCAGCGTCCGGGGCACCGAACCGCCTTACCTCCGCCCCTTCACATCCAGCGGGACGGCTGCCTCGTACTTCGAATTATGCAGCACCAACGATGTCCGCACATTCCGCACGTGCGGCGCGGCGGTGAGATGGGTGACGAAATCCTGGAAGGTCGCCATGTCGGGGGCGACGCATTTGAGGATGAAATCGACCTCGCCCGACAGCATCCAGCATTCCCGCACCAGAGGCTCGGCGCGGACGAACTCCTCGAAGGCGCGCAAATCCGCCTCGGCCTGACTGGACAGGTGCACGGCGGCGAACACGGTGACGTCGAAGCCGAGCTTGCGGGCGTCGAGCAGGCCACGATAACCGTGGATGTAGCCCTCCTCCTCCAACGCCCGGACGCGGCGCAGACAGGGCGGCGGCGAGATGCCGACCCGCTTGGCTAGCTCGACATTCGTGATTCGACCGTCGGCCTGAATTTCGGTGAGAATTTTCAGGTCGATCTCGTCTAGGTTCCGCGACACGTGATTGGAACTCCTGGCCTTTGCGGCGGTATTGATGGGTTTCTTCGCAATCCTCATAGCCAGTCCGTGCGCGTAGCGCAATTTTATTGCGCGTGCAGCGCAATCGACTTTTGTTCCCTGTTGGAAAAATCCGCCGAGAGGGAATGCAATTCTTGCATAGCTCACCAGAAGGCTTAGATTAGCTCTGATATTTCAGCGCCTCCGCGAGGCCTCCCGGCACGTTCCGCGCCCGCGCTGCGAATCCCCCGTGAAAGGCGTCCGTCGAAATGTCCGCTCCTGTCCATGCAAAGGTCGTCATTATCGGCTCCGGCCCCGCCGGCTACACTGCGGCGATCTACGCCGCGCGGGCGATGCTCGAGCCGATCCTGATCCAGGGCATCCAGCCGGGCGGCCAGCTCACCATCACCACCGATGTCGAGAACTATCCGGGCTTCGCCGACGTGATCCAGGGCCCCTGGCTGATGGAGCAGATGGAGAAGCAGGCGGTGCATGTCGGCACCAGGATCATCTCCGACCTGGTGATCAAGCTCGACACCTCGCAGCGGCCGTTCCGCCTCACCTGCGACTCCGGCGACGTTTATCTCGCCGACGTGGTGATCCTCGCCACAGGCGCCCAAGCACGCTGGCTCGGGTTGCCGTCCGAAGTCAAATTCCAGGGCGGCGGCGTGTCGGCCTGCGCCACCTGCGACGGCTTCTTCTACCGCAACAAGGAGGTCGTGGTGGTCGGCGGCGGCAATACCGCGGTCGAGGAAGCGCTGTATCTCACCAATCACGCTTCGCAGGTCACCATCGTGCACCGCCGCGATCACTTCCGGGCCGAGCGCATTCTGCAGGAGCGTCTGTTCAAGCACCCGAAGATCCAGGTGATCTGGGACAGCGCCGTCGACGAGATTTGCGGCACCGAGAATCCCAACAAGGTCACCCATGTCCGCCTCAAGAACGTCAAGACCGGCGCGCTGACGGATTTGAAGACCGACGGCGTCTTCATCGCCATCGGCCACGCACCGGCGACCGAGCTCGTGAAAGACCAGATCAAGCTCAAACCGTCGGGCTATGTCGAGGTCGCCCCGAACTCGACCGCCACCTCGGTGCCCGGTCTGTTCGCCGCGGGCGACGTGGCCGATGAAACCTATCGCCAGGCCGTCACGGCCGCCGGTCTCGGCTGCATGGCAGCTCTCGAGGCCGAACGTTTCTTGGCCCTGCGCGCCAGCGAGCGCGCGGCAGCGGAATAAAGATCATGCCTCGAACACGCGACGGATTTACGGATATGGACTGGGACAAGCTGAAGGTGTTTCACGCAGCGGCGGAAGCTGGTAGCTTCACGCATGCGGGCGAGCAGCTCGGCCTGTCGCAATCGGCAGTGTCGCGCCAGGTCTCGGCGCTGGAACAGGAGCTTTCGGTCTCGCTGTTCCACCGCCATGCCCGCGGCCTGATCCTCACCGAGCAGGGCGACCTCTTGTTCCGCACCGCGCATGACGTGTTCATGCAGCTTCAGGCGGCGCGCGCCAAGCTGACCGACAGCCGCGAGCGGCCGAGCGGCGACCTCAAGATCACCACCACCCCCGGCGTCGGCATCAACTGGCTGATCCCGCGGCTCGGCGAATTTACCGCGCTCTATCCGGAGATCCGGATCTCGCTGATCGTCACCGACGAAGAGCTCGACCTGTCGATGCGCGAGGCCGACGTCGCGATCCGCACCCGCAAGCCGACGCAGCCGGATCTCATCCAGCGCAAGCTGTTCGCGATGGGCTTCCACGCCTACTGCTCGCCGGAATACATCAAGCGCTTCGGGACGCCGCGCACGCTCGAAGAGCTCGACTCCCACCGCATCATCACGCTCTCGGACGGCAACTTCGCGCCGCATCTGCAGAACCGCAACTGGCTGGTCGAAGCCGGCCGCAACGGCTCGGGCCCGCGCGAAGCCTATTTCAGGGTCAACAACATCCTCGGTCTGGTCCGCGCCTGTCAGCAGGGTCTCGGCATCGCCGCGCTGCCCGATTACCTCGTCGAGGAACAGAGCAAACTCGTGCAGCTGTTCGGCGAGTCGGATTCGATCCAGCTCGATACGTATTTTGTCTATCCCGAGGAGTTGAAGACGGTCGCGCGCGTGCAGGTGTTCCGCGACTTCGTGGTCAGCAAAGCGCAGCGCTGGCCGTCCTGATTTCCGCATGACTGACATGCGGCCTCGGCTGTTGCTGCGGGCCGCTCGTCAAGCTCATACTGTTTGCACGCTGAGCTTTCGCGTTGCGCATTTGTCCCCCTCCTCCAGTGGCGCGGGAGTTCAGTAATCCCTCTTGGAAGGTGATTGTGTCGGCCTCACGTGGCCAATACCTTAAGCCGGGCTCTCTGGGCCCGGCTTTTTTTCGTTCAAATTCGCCGTCGCCCTCCGCGTGTATTGACAGTTCCAGGCATACCCCGCATCATTTGCAAATGATCACGAAGTCGTGCGCAATCTCGTCGAAGGCGATCGCCTCGAAAAAAGGCCCCCACCCGGGGACCTCGGAGCTTTGCGCGCGCTAGACCGACTTCGTCATCGCTGCAACCCCGAAAACCCCGCCGCCTGGACGGGGTTTTTTCATGTGCCCTCCGTCTCAGGTTTCCCGAGAAGGAGATGGAAACATGACCGGACTTGAAGATCATTTGCACGGGCTGTGGCTGCCGCTGGTGACCCCGTTTCAGGGTGGCGCGCTCGACGAGCGATCGCTGCGGCGGCTGACGCGACACTACAGCGCGCAAGGCATCGACGGCTTCATCCTGGGGGCGACCTCCGGCGAAGGCATGACGTTGCGCGAGGCCGAGCTGGAACGTCTCGTCGCCATCGTGCGTGACGAGATGGCCGCGGGCGGGCGCACCTTGCCGATCTGCCTCGGACTATCAGGCGCGGACACCTCGCGGCTGCAGGATCGTCTCGACGAGACCGCGGACTGGCCGATCGACGGCTACCTGATTGCAAGCCCCTATTATGTGCGGCCCTCGCAGCGCGGATTGCTGGCGCATTTCGAGACGCTTGCCGATCACGCGGCCTGGCCGCTCGCGCTCTACAACATTCCCTACCGCACCTCGGTGAACATCACCAACCAGACCATGCTGCGTCTGGCCGAGCATCCGAACATCGTCGGCTTGAAGGATTGCGGCGCGAGCCGCGAGCAATCGATCGCGCTGTTGCGCGACCGCCCGAAGGCATTCCGCGTGCTCACCGGCGAGGACGCCAACTATTTCGAGGCGCTCGGCGACGGCGCCGACGGCGGCATCGTGCTGTCGGCCCATGTCGAGACCGCGACGTTTGCGGCGGTGTATGCCGAAATGAAGCGCGGCAACCACGACGCGGCGCTGGCGCGCTGGCACGAGGTCGCTGATCTGACGCGGCTGCTGTTCACCGAACCGAGCCCGGCGCCGGCGAAGTACTGGCTGTGGCGATGCGGCCTGATCGACAGCCCCGAGGTGCGCCTGCCGATGGTGGAAGTGAGCAGCGAGCTCGCCGCCGCGATCGATCGCGAGATCGAGCGGCGGGCGAAAGTCGCTGCGTAATCTCTCCACGCGCGCGGCGTTCCCTCTCCGCTTGCGGGAGAGGGACAAGCGCCGCCCTTGGTTAACCGCGCCCCAACGGCGTTCGCTGCCGCCGCATGGCGCATCCACGGCTCGTTTACGCAATCGCGCCTATCGTTTCCTCCAGAACTTCTCACGAGGGGGCTCACCATGGAGCATCGCAACCGGCCGACGGCCGCGCAGCAATTCGCGCCGGCCGATCTTTTTGAGGGAATTCTCGTCGTCTCGTCGTTCGGATTCTGGGCCGTGATGCTCGGCCTGATGCCGGTGCTGCTGTTCCGCGTCTGGCTTGCGTGAAGCGGCGCCTCGCGCGGATGGTTAAGCCGGGGTCACAAATGCGCTCAAAATGCGAGCGGGATTGCCAGCCGGAATTTTAAAACATCCGGTCTATGGTCACGCCCAAGCGAAGAAATCGCGGGGGGCATTTGTGAATAGTCATAACGAAGTGGCGTCGCATTACGACGCCGGTGAGCAGAGCTTTACCACCGAGGACATTCTCTGGGCCGTCGGCATCTGGTCGGTGATCCTGACGCTGTCGCCGGTCATCGTGTTCTACATGCTGATGGTGGCGTAGCTCTTCTTCAGCAGATCCTGGAAACGCAAAACGCGCGGACAGTCCCGCGCGTTTTTCGTCCGGGGAATGATTTATAAAAAATTATGCAGCCTGCTTGTGCATTGCGCCAGACGCCGACGCCGTTCCGCGAATGGCCTTGACTGAACGCTCGATCGCCGCCCACAGCCTTGCAATTTCCTGAGCCGCACGACTCTCGGCCTGATATTCCCGTGCGCCTTCGCCGTGGCTCAACGCCATCAGCAGATCCGAACGGTTGGTGATCTGGCCGCCCCACACCGGAGCCCGGAACTTCGCCAGCGCTTCGCGGGCGATGGTGACGATCGGGCTTTCGGACTCGTCGCGGCGCGCCGGGGCACCGTTGAGCACGACCGCGTAGGGCTTGCGCGCGGCGCGGCACATCTGGATGGTTTCCTGCACCGCGTTGACGTCGAACACGCCCGGACGCGCCGGAATGACCACCATCGTCGCATTCCTGATCGCGTCGTCGACGACGGCCGAGAGGTTCGGCGGCGTGTCGATCAACACCCATTCATAACCGTCGCGCTTGGCGGCGGAGACGATACCGCTTACGGAGTTCACGGCCGCCTTGATCGGCGGTTCGTTGGTGCCGCGCAGCTTGTGCCACAGCGTCAGCGAGCCCTGCGGGTCCGCGTCCACGAGCATGACCTGCTTGCTCGCCTTGATCTGTGCGGCAAGATGTGCGGCGAGGGTACTCTTGCCCGAGCCGCCTTTACGCGATGCGAAAACAATAACGTTCATACCTTCGGCCTCCAGATTGACCCCAGACCGCGAAAATGAATCACCACGCTGATTCGTGAAAGAAAAATTTATCGAGGGTTGCGTTACGGCCACGAAATAACAAGGCGTGTTGGCTTTTGAGTCACACTGCAACGCAGGACGAGACGCCAACTGCAGCGAAACACCGGTCGCACACGCATCTGAGCGTTTCTTGAGCAGCCCTGCGGGGCGAAGCGGGATGCAACCTTCCCGGGCAAACCTTGATCCGCCTTCTTTCGATCCCGCGTTCGTAATTGCCGCAGGCAGACGCACGGCTCGCGCGAACAAAAGGAGTCCGCGGGCTGGCGCGGAGCTGGTGGCCGTCGATGAACCAAGGTTTCGGAAAGGGAACGCGGTTGCCCGCGCTCAGCCGTCGGTGGTCTTTTTCTTCTTGGCCGCCGGCTTGGTGCTCTTCTTCGCGGTCTTGGGCGCGATGTTGGTCGGCCTGCCGGCGCGAGACTCGCCCGGCTCGGGTCCGCGGCGGAAGAACACCGCGCATTGCGGCGACAGCTGCGCCTTCTTCCTGATCATGCAGGCGGTGATGGCGTCGACGTTCGGAACGAACTCGCCGCACAGCCGCATCGCATCCGGCGAGCAGGCCTGCTGCTCCTCCTGAGTATAGGCGAAGCCGGTACCGGGCTGGATCAGCACGGCCAGGGCCATCCCCAGGGTTGCAGCAGCCAAGGATGTCTTGAAGCGAAGCGCCGGCATCGATACCCCCACATGTCGAGTCGGAGGGAATAGTGGGTGAACGGCGGTTCGTTGGCAACGAGGGGGGACGCGAAAGCCGCGACGTGTGCGGTCTCGGCAACAGGGTCGGCAGTCTCCCCCCGCGGAAAAGCAGGGGCACGACGGCGAGCACAGACCCACCCAACGCAAAATTTGCGAAAACAACCCCATGCACAGTAGCCAAGTCCCGGTAATGCTTAGGGATTTCCCCGCGTCTTTTAGGATTTTACGAAGTCGAATTTGACTCGTCGGGCAAAACGAGGGCATGATGCCGTCATCAAAAAGATGCGCGTGGGGTGGTCGGCCTGTCTCCTGCGCTGGTCGAACAGCGCACGAGGGGAAGCGATTGCATGGCAGGGAATGAAGCGGAGCTGCCGCTGGCGGGCGTTACGGTGGTCTCGCTGGAGCAGGCGATCGCGGCGCCGCTGGCGAGCCGCCACCTGGCGGACTGGGGCGCGCGCGTGATCAAGATCGAGCGGCCAGGCGCAGGCGACTTCTGCCGCGACTACGACCAGGTGATGAACGGCATGTCGAGCCAGTTCGTCTGGACCAACCGTTCCAAGGAAAGCCTCGCCATCGACATCAAGAGCGAGGACGGCCGCAAGGTGCTCGATGCCCTTCTGCCGCAGGCCGACGTGTTCATCCAGAACCTCGCGCCCGGCGCCGCCGAGCGGCTCGGCCTCGATGCGGCATCGCTGCTTCGGAAGCACCCGCGCATCATCGCCTGCGACGTCTCGGGCTATGGTACCGGCGGTCCCTACAGCGACAAGAAGGCCTATGACCTGCTGGTGCAGTGCGAGGCGGGCGTGCTCGCCATCAACGGCACCGAGGCGGAGCCGGCCAAGGTGGGGCTGTCGGTGGTCGACATCGCCACCGGTATGTACATCCTCAACGGCGTGCTGATGGCGCTGTATCGCCGCGAGCGCACCGGCAAGGGCACGGCGTTCCAGGCCTCGCTGTTCGACTCCATCACGGACTGGATGAGCTATCCCGCCTTCTACACCCACAGCACGGGGCGCCCGCTGCCACGCACCGGCGCGAAGCATGCGACCATCGCGCCCTACGGGCCGTTCCGGGTCGGCGACGGCAACACCATCTTCTTCGGCATCCAGAACGACCGGGAATGGCGATCGCTGTGCCGCGTCGTGCTCGGCGACGCCGGCTTCGCCGATCATCCGAGCTTCCGCACCAATCCGCTGCGCATGCAGAACCGCGACGAGCTGCAAGGGCATATCGAGCGGCGCTTCGCGTCGATGATGAGCGAGGAGGTGCTGCGGTTGCTGGACGAGGCTTCGATCGCCAACGCGCATCTGAACTCGGTCGAGGCGTTCCTGGAACATGAACAGCTCCACACGCGATCCCGCGTGCAAAGCGTGGGATCCCCGTGCGGACCGGTGATGAGCTTCCTGCCGGCGCTGACCATTCCGGGCGTCAAGCCGCGGATGGATCCGGTGCCGGATGTGGGCGAGCACAACCAGGCCATCCTCGGCGAACTCGGCCTGGCGAAGGACGCGTGACGATGACACAGCAACGACCAACGCGGGCCACCCTGGCCGTCCCTGCGCATCGCGCCCGTCTTGTCGCAAAGGCTGCGGCCTCAGCGGCGGACGCGGTGTTCATGGATCTCGAGGACGCGGTGCCGCCGTCCGAGAAGAGCTTCGCGCTGCACGAGGCCGTCCAGGCGCTCGCCTCGCTCGACTGGGGCCACAAGCGTGTCACGGTGCGGATCAACGCGGTCGACAGCCCCTTCATCGCCGGGGAGATCCGCGCGCTGGCGGCGCTGCCGCGGCTGGATGCGGTGATCGTGCCGAAAGCGGAACGCATGAGCGATATCGTTGCAATCGCCGATCAGCTCCGTGCCGCCGCGCCCGATCGCGCCGCGCCGGTGGCGCTGGACTTGCTGATCGAGACCGCGCTCGGCCTCGTCAATGTCGACGCGCTCGCCGCGTGTCACGACAGCGTCGCGGCGCTGCATCTCGGCGTCGGTGATTTCGCGGCGTCGATCGGCGCCCGCTCCTCCGACATCGGCGTGTCGCCGGATGGCTACCGGCTCGTGGGATCGGCGCAAACCGGCTACGCCTCCGCCCCGCTCGATCTGTTCGCTTATCCGATGATGCGCGTGCTGGTGGCCGCGCGGGCGTTCGGCCTGATCGCCATCGACGGCCCCTGCGGCGCGTTCCGCGATGCAAGGTTGACCGAAAGCGCTGCGCAAAAGGCCGCGGCGATGGGGTTTGACGGCAAGCAGGTCATTCATCCCGACCAGATCGAGCCGACGCTGCGTGCGTTCATTCCATCGGCCGACGAACAGGCGCAGGCGCGCCGGATCGTCGAGGCCATGGAGCAGGCGGAGGCGCAGGGACAGGGCGCGGTGACGCTGGACGGCAAGATGATCGACTATGCCAATGTGCGGATGGCGCGCCGGATCATTGGCCTGGGGTCGTAGCGGCGATGTCGCGGCCACATCGCCCGCTTGGCGGTCTCCTTATGATGAGGCTCCGCGGCAATCGAGCCCGTTGAAACGAGCGCGCACCGGGTTCTCATCCTGAGGGCCTGCCAAAAGCGGGCGTCTCGACGGATGACCGCGCGCGGCGGCGCCAGATGCGAGGCCGGTGATCACGGCCCCCGCAACACGAGCCGGCCGAGCAGCGCCGCAAGTTCGCTTTGCCTGGATATGCCGAGCTTCTGGAAAACGCGCTTCAACACGTTGCGCGCCGTCTCTTCCGCAATCCCGAGCCGGCCGGCAGCCTGTCTCGGCGGAACGCCCGAGCCCACCAGCGAGGCGATCCTGGCCTCCCCGAGCGTCAGGCCCAGGATGTCCCGCACGATGGCGGGATCTGGAGGCTCGGCGGATTTCAGCTCGATCGCAAGCACAATCGCGCGCGTGCGGGTCAGGAAGTGGCTGTCTGAAAGTGCGCCGGCGGTGATCGGGAGCAGGTAGATGACGAAACGCCGGCCTGTGGCACCCGCCTCGACGAGAATGGGTCTCGGCTCGGCGAGCAGATCGCGCGCCTCGGCGCGAAGCGTTTGCGTCATGGCGGTCTCGAACGGCGCCCGGCCGGCCGCCATGCGAACGCGCAGACGATCGTTCACGAGGTCGAACACCTCGCCGTAAAGGCTCTCCCCAATCGGATTGGCGAACAGCACTCGCGCCGACGAGTCCAGCGCGAAGACGCCGATGCCGATCCGCGCGAGGGCGTCGCCAAGGCCGAGATTGGCCAGTTCGGTATCGAGCAGCCTGATCGACAGCCGCAACGATTTCTCGGCATGGCGCCCGAGCGTCCCGATCAGCTCCAGCTCGGCCTCGGAGAATTGCGGCTTGGCGAAGCCTCGCTGCACGCTGAGCGCCACGAGGATCCGTGGGTCCGGTGACACCCCGATCGAGCCGAACCAGCCCAGACCGTGCTTCGCAAGGAATTCCCTGCTGAAGGGATGGTTGAGGTAGGCGTCGTCGATCGGACCGATGTGTCGATCGGTGAAGGGCTCTCCGCTGACGTAAAGGCCGGACGAGACGCAACGTTCGGCCTTGAAATCCTGCTGCCCCCAACGCGTCCCATAATCGGCGAGCGCCGCCGCGAGGCTTTCGGAGGCGATGGCGCCGAACGCTCCGTCGTCCCTCCGCCATTGCAGGATCGCGCCTGCATCATCGAAGCAGTCGGCGATCTTGCCAAGAGCGGACGGCCAGAGTGACGGGCTCGCTGCCGTATCGTAGATCGCTTCGACAGCAGCAAGGAGACGGTCGGCGGCGAGGGCCATGGGGTTCCGATGATCAGACAATGTGTTCACGTTACACGAGATTGCCTCCCGGCAATTGCCGTTCTGCCGCTTTCCGGGATTTCTCCCGAATTTCTGAAAAAGGGATCGGTTACGGTGGCGGTGCACAAATTGTCTTTGATCGGCCTTGCGGCTAACGTGCGTTTTGCAGTGCGGGAGTGCACTGTCACCGTCTTCGGGGCACGGTGACGCTGGAAGGCTGATGATCGACGATGCCGATGTGGGCAACGCACACAGGGATCATCGAGCCAGGGTTGTAGGGGCGCATGGCTACGCTGTTGATCGTCGCACCGGTGTTCGCGTTGATCGCGGCCGGCTATGCCGCGGCGCTGTTTCGCTTCGTCTCGGAGGGCGCGCACAAGGGCATCAGTGAATTCGCCTTCAGCATCGCGATCCCCGCCCTCCTCTTCCGCACCATCGTCGTCTCGGAATTCCCAGACGTCAGCCCCTACCGGATATGGGGCGTTTATTACGGCGCGCTGGCGCTGACCTGGATCGCGGCCCTGGCGCTCTCCGCGCTACTGCGCGCGCGGCGCGAGGACCGCGAGGACGGCGTCGTGTTCGCGATCGGCTCGGTCTACGGCAACATCGTGATGCTCGGCATTCCCCTCGTGCTTTCGGCGCTCGGCAACGAGGCCGCCGGCCCGATGGCTCTGATCCTGTCGGTGAACACGCCGCTGCTCTGGCTCTGCGGCATTTTGCAGATGGAGCTGGTCAGCAGGAAGCGCACCGGCTCGGCCTTCTCGGTGATCCGCCCCGTGCTCGCCGACCTCGTTCGCAATCCGCTGATGATCGCGATCGGCTTCGGCGTGATCTGGCGCTTCACCGGTCTCGGCCTCACACCCGTCGTCGACCGCACCATCGAGCTGCTCGCGCAGGCGGGCTCGCCGACCGCGCTGGTCGCGCTTGGCATCAACCTGTTTCGCTTCGAGGTGAAGGGCGAGAAGCTGAGCATCCTGGCGATGTGCGCGCTGAAGCTCGCGGCCATGCCGGCAGCCGCGTTCGTGCTGACCAAGCTGCTCGACCTGCCGCCGGTCGCTGCCGGCGTCGTCGTGCTATTCGCGGCAATGCCGACCGGAGCAAACGCCTACATCTTCGCGGTGCAGTATCATCGGCTGGTGAACCCGGTGTCGGGCGCGGTGGCGCTGGGCACGCTGCTGGCGGCGATGACGCTACCAGTGGTGGTGTGGGTGGTGGCGGCGAGATAGCGCGTTCAGGATTGCGCGCCAAGGCCCGCGGACACGCCGCGCGGCCCTGGAGGCAATCGACTTCGATCAGCGCAGGCCGATGAACGACAGCACCGCACCGACCACAACGACGAGTCCGACCAGATAGATAATCCCGTTCATGTCTCAGCTCCCTTGCTTCATCCTGCCGCAGTCCAACACGCAAGGGGCCGAAAAGGTTCGCCTCTACTCTCAGCTGTTTTCTGCCGGCATCACGGAACGAAAGCTGACAATCCCGCCGGCGCCCCGCGCCATCGTCCGATCGCCTGCCATTTTGCCTTTGCACGCAAAGGTCGCTAAGCTGCCCTGATACGTGTTGCAGGGAGGGTGACATGGCAAGCCGCGAAGACATGCTCGCATTGATCAAAGACGCCTATGCCGCGCGCGATGGCGCCGACACCGACAGGCTGGTGACTGCCTTCCATCCCGAGGGCGCCTTCACCCTGATGGGCGACAAGAACGCGCTCGAATTGACGGGACGGATGGAGGGCCACCCGACGCTGCACGCGGCCTTCACGCAATTGACCGCCGGCTTCGGCTTCGAAGGCCGAGAGATCCTCGCCGAACTGGTGGATGGCGATCGCGTCGCCATCCATTGCCGCGTCAATGTGCGATACCACCCGACGGGAAAGACGGTCAGCACCGAGATTCTGGACCTGTTCAGATTTCAGGACGGCAAGATCGCGGAGCTGATCGAGTTTGCCGATACGGCGCAGATCAAGGCGATGATTGGGTGAGGGGCGGGCCTGCGCAAGGTTCGTGCATTGTCACCGGCATTCCGATGACTGCCGAACGGGCTATTGAACGCGTCTGCCCGCGCGCCAGGCCATTTCCCAGAAGTCTGCCTCGAGCCGGGTGGCTTCCTTGAAGATCGCAACCAGCTCGGCCTCGCGGGCCGGCGTGGCGTAGCGATCGGCGAGATGCTCCATATGCGCCCGCGCCTTGGCAGCGACCTCCTGGTACGGCGCGCCGGCATATTCGGCGATCCAGACGCGATAGGCATTGGTCGCAGCGTCCGCACCGGGCAGCGCGGCGAGCCGCGTTGCGATCTCCGCGTACCCGATCACGCAAGGCGCAAGCGCCACCTTGAGCGCCAGCAGATCGCCGCGCATGCCGGCGTCGAGCACGTAGCGCGTATAGGCCAGCATCTCGGCCGCCGGAGGAGCCTGTTCGAGGTCGCCCGGGGACAGGCCCCATTGGCCACAGAGCTCCACATGCAGGTTCATCTCGACCTCGAGGATAGCCGACAGGCCGGCCGCGGCCTCACGCATGTCGGCAAGGCTGGGCGACTTGTAGACCGCGAGCGCGTAGGCGCGGGCAAACTCGATGAGGAAGAGGTAGTCCTGGACTAAGTAGTGACGAAACGCCGCTTCGGGGAGCGAGCCGTCCGCCAATCCGTTCGTGAAGGGATGCTCGGTGTAGGCCCGCCACTCAACGGATGCTGCTGTCTTGAGGCGGTCGAAGAAGGTCACGATGCTTTGGCCGGGGGTTGGGTGTCGATGAACGTCTCTAGCGCGCTACCGATAGCGCATAGCGGGCTGAGGAGCTATGGTGGCCGCGGTACAAATTGGCCTTGAGCGGGGTCGCGGATAGGAAACGCGGCGCGTCGAGAATGTGTATTCCGTCATCTTCGGCAGCGATGCTCAATTTTGGATCGGTGGGCTCCCTCTCTTCGCGAGCAGCGGAATGGCGTTCGTCCGAGAGGCGTCGGCAAGAGCGCAAGACAAGAACGCCCTGATCCTGCGCTTTTTTTGCCGACCGCTGTTTCTACACAGACCGACTGACGCGGCTGCCGGGCATGCCGAACACGATCGCTTGCGGCCGCGCTAATTCGCCGCCTTGATGATCATCTCGGAGACCTCTTTCGGGAACGACAGCATCACGACGTGACTCGAGGGCAGCTCGACCGCCGTCGCCTTGGCCGTTTTCACCTGGTCCCGCTCCATCTCCGGCGGAATGATCGCATCATTTGCCGCGACGACCATGAAAGTCGGCTTCTCACGCCAAGCAGGCCGGCTGATCGGAGCGGTCAGCGTCCTGATGTGAAAGGGCCCCTGGGTCGCCGCGACGACGGCCTGTTCATTCGGCGGAAGGTCGGCCGCGAAAAATTTCCGGATTCCTTCGTCGCTGATCGTGAGATAGCCGTCCGGGTCCTTGACGAAGTCCTTCAAGCTCTCTGGATCAGGATATTTCGAGGCGGCGCTTTTCACCGACTCGCCTTTGTCAGGCGCGTAGGCCGCCACATACACGAGCGATTTGACCTTCTCGTCATTTCCCGCCTCGGTGATGACAGCCCCGGCCCAGGAATGGCCGACGAGAACCACAGGACCTTCTGCATTCCGGATCGCCCGCTTGGTCGCAGCAACGTCGTTGTCCAATGAGTCGAGCGGATTCTGGACGGCAATGACCTTGAGCCCGGCCTTTTCGAGATACGGAATGACTTTCCCCCAACTCGACCCGTCCGCGAACGCGCCATGGACGAGGACCGCGGTCTTGGCTTTCTGCTCGGCAGCCCACACCGGATGGCCGACGGCCATCATCGCAGTCAGGACGCTCAGGCCGATCGCGGTCTTGCAGGATCTCATAGCAAAATTCCTTCATCTGGCGGAGGTCTCGGTATTGCCGCTTCCGCAATCGGCACGAGACAATCGAGGGCTGCAAGCGACCGCCCAATGATCAGCCCTCGGCCTCGGCGCAGATGTCAGGGCGCACGCAGACCGGCCGTTGCGAGCATCGCCAGGGATTCGCATTGCCTCGAAACGTCGGCCACGAAGCAGATCATTGTCGTGATCGTCCCGTCGAGCCGCAGTCCGTGCCGCCAGTAGATGCATCCGGCCGGGATAAAGCCAGTTAAAAGAGGTAAAAAGCTTGGTGCCGAGAAATTGTGCCGGCCGCCATTGGCGTCGTCGCGCACGCGAGCGCTAAACTCCGCATGCGCCGGATCATCGTTCGCAGACGCCGATCGCGCGTTTGGCACGAGGTGTCTGGAGCTTATCGCCAAAGTGATCATCGCGGAGTTGGAGTAACCGACCAGCATCGCACCAATCCGCACGTCGGCTGACATGATCTTCAGAGGATGAACGAGCGGCGCGCCGCTTGGCGATCGAAGAAATCGATGGGAAGGCCGCCAACAGTTGTAGATGATTATTCGGTCTGAGCCGGGTCAGAACTCTGTAGAGAACATCGACGTCCTTTCAAGCTGGCTCGTATCGCAGGACCACGTTAGTCGACGTCCAGTACGGGGATTGGATTTGGTGTGTCGCGAATTACTGCGCTGGAGACATGCTCCTCCGACAGCGCCGCTGGTAGAGAGATAATGGGAAGTCCGGCGGAAGTCGTGCCCTGCAATGCAATTCTGGTTCGAATTGCAAAAAGCGTCCGACACCCAAGTTGCTACCTAAACGGCGCTAACAGACCGGGCACGAAGCTAACTGGGCGAATTGGTTGGTACAGTTGGGTGGGCTCGAACCACCGACCTCCTGTTCCACAGACAGGCGCTCTAACCAACTGAGCTACAACTGCATCCTTGCGAGCCGCCTTGGGCGCCTGAACGGGCCGTCGACCTAAGGGGCTGGACGGGGCGGAAACTAGGTGCAACGGCCGTTTTTGGCAAGGCCGCAAACGGACGAAAAACCGGGGTAAATCACCTTCAGCGCAATGAAATCGGGTTTGATGGCGACCGAAGCGGGGTTACGGTCGCCTCGGCTGCCTGGCGGCGACACCCCCGTGGGGAGAGAGCCCTCTCCCGGCCTCTCCTGCAAGCGGGAGAGGCGAAGAAAAAACCCGGGCCTTGCGACCCGGGTTCTCTCATTCAAACCTGCCTCACCGCTCAGGCGGCGGGCGGCATGTACTTCGAGGCGCTGGCCTTGATCGGCTCGGCGGTCTCGGCGGCGACGCGCTGGGTGAGCTCGACGAGCTCCTTGGCCTGGGACTGCAAGGTCTCGAACTGCTTGCGGGTGTGGCCGGTCCACAGCTCCAGCGCTTCCGTCGGCGACTTCAGGCCGAACAGCTGCTGGGCGAAGTCCAGCTGCGCGCTGGTGTTGGCCTTCATGAATTCCACCAGCTTGGCGGTGTACTCGCTCGCGCCCTTGGAGGCGGAGGTGAACACGGCCTCGACGGTGCCGTTGTGGGTCTCGGCGGCGTCCTTGAACTTGGCGTAGCTCTCGCGGGCCTGCGCGGCGCCCTTTTCGGCGAACGCACGCATCTGCTCGGGAACCTCGAACGGAATGATCGAGGCAGAAAACGGATCAGTCGCACCTGTCATGGTTGTCCCTCACGCTAATTGAAAAAATGGAGTGAGCCTTCTGGCGCGCCCGCCGGCCAACCGGGGCCTTGTCTCAGCATTGAAAACTGGCGGGAACGAAGACTGGAAACGCGAAACAAACGAGATGGCTCGTCCAGTGCCCAGCATTATGACTGCCTATCATGTCAACATTGTGCAGCGCAACGCGCCAACAGGGTGCGGTGCGAAATTTAATCTAGGTTAGGATGAGGTTCCGGTATGGGGGAACCGGGGGTTGAAGGTGCATCCCATGGGCGGCATAGGGGCTTGCGCACCGGAATCACGTCGGAGATCGCCTCTCCCGAATCCCTTGGATGAACCGGGCAGCGGCTTGCGGGGTTGGCCGGATTAAGGTTATCGCGGCTTAGGGCCTCCGCCGGGGCGCGAGGCCGTGGACCTGCCCGCGGGCGCGGGCGATACTAACCCTTTCTTAAGGCTGTCATTCCCGGCAGCCGCCAGCTTCACGCGCGAGACACAGCCGGTCGGATGACGAGTTCGGATTTCCAGTTGCGAGGTGTGGGCGATCCCCGGCTGGCCGTGCATGCGACCTCGCCGCTCGCGACCTGGCTGTGGGCGATCGACGGGACGCGCGTGCTGTGGGCCAATCCGGTCGGCGCGAGACTGTTCGGCGCGGCGAATGGCTCGGTGCTGGCGGAGCGGAGGTTCGGCCCGGCGGACGGCCATCGCCGCCAGATCGCCCGGCTCGCCCGGCAGTTGCCGGCCAACGGCACCGTGCGGCTCGAACGCCTGCGCGGCTTCGGCGCCCGGCTCGGCACACTGATGACCTGCGCCTGCGCCCGGATCGACTTTGCCGATGGCGGACATGCGGTGCTCGTCACCGCGATGGACCCGGCCTTGCGCACCATGCCGCTGGTCGAGCGGCTGCATCGCCTGGTCGAAGGCGTGACGATGCCGATGGCGGCGTTCGCGCCCGACGGCCTGTTCGTCGGCGCCAGTGCGGCCGCCCGCGCCCTGCTCGGCTTTCGCGATCTCGGCGAAGCGGGCCTCGAGCAGGCGCGCAGCGATGCGCTTCGCGACGGCCGCGCCGAGACGCCGATCGGCATCGGCCAGATGGTGCTGCAGCGGGTCGGCCGAGGCGCCGATGTCGGCCTGGTCGCACTGATCGAGCCTGCCGCGCAGATGGCGTCGGAAACAGCCGTGCCGGAGAAGACGCCCGAGGTCGCGGCAAGCGACGTGCCGGTCGATCCCGCGCCGCAGACCGAGGAAATGCCAAGCGAGCCGCCGCCATCGCAGGATGCGCAGGCCGGCATCGCCCTGTTCGACGCCTTCGCCGAGCCGGTCGAGACAACAGCGGCCGCAGCACTGCCATGGGGAGAGGCGGCGGCCGAGATCGCAACGGACGAGCCAGCCGCCGCAGATCCGGTCGCGGAGACTGTGCCCGAGCCGGAGCCGGATGCGCACGAGCAGAGCGCTGATGCTGCGCCCAAGACTCCGGTTGAAAATCCGGCTCAAGCCATCGTGTCGCCGCAGGCTGCGCCGATCACATCGGGCATGGTGAAGCCGCCGTCGGGCCAGGACTTGTCCGGCCGGGATTCGTCGGGCCATGAGCCGCCCGCACCGCGTCAGCATCCGCTGCGCTTCCTCTGGCAGATGGATGCAGAGGGCCGCTTTGTGCTCCTTTCCGACGACTTCATCCACCTGATCGGCGCGCGTACCGCGGCAAGCTTCGGCCGCCCGTGGCGCGACATCGCCGCGCAATTGTCGCTCGATCCTGATGGCCGCGTCGCAGAGGCGCTTGCAAGCCACGACACTTGGGCCGGGATCACCGTGAACTGGCCGGCCGACGGCGGCGAGCATCTGCCGGTCGAGCTCGCGGGCCTGCCGGTCTACGATTCCTCGCGCAACTTCGCCGGCTTCAAGGGCTTTGGCGTCTGCCGCGATCTCGACGCGCTCAACCGTCTGGACGCGCTGAGGCGTTTCGAGCTGATGGCCGAGCCGCCGGCGCAGCACGCCCCGCCGGCCGACCCGGTCGCGCCCGAGCCCGAACCCGAGCCCGAGCCCGAGCCGGTCGCGGAGGCGCCGCCGCCGCCGATCGAGCCGCCTGCAGCCGAGCCCGAACCTGAGCCGACATCCGAACCTGAACTGCCAGACCCCACCAGCGACGCGAATTCACATCCAACCGATCCGGACAGACACGTGGAAACGCCAGTCGAAACCCCTCCGAATGTCGTGCCGTTCCGCCCGCACGGCGATGCCAGATCATCAGGTGATCAGAGATCGCCGACGCTGACGCCGGTCGAGAACAGCGCGTTCAACGAGCTCGCCCGGCAATTGTCCGAACGCCTCGAGCGCGAGCGCGAGACGATCGCCACCGAGGCGTCCGAGCCCGTGGTGGACACCACCACCGAGCTGCCGGCGCCGGAGCCCGAGCCGCCGCACGCGCCGGCCGAATGGCTGACCGAGCCCGCACCGCCGGCGCGCGGCGCCAGCGCGCGCGACCGCGCCCTGCTCGACCTGCTGCCGACGGGCATCCTGATCTATCGGCTCGACCGGCTGCTCTACGCCAACCCGGCGTTTCTCGCGCGCATGGGCTATTCCGGCCTGAGCGCGCTGGAGGACGCCGGCGGGCTCGACGCGCTCTATGTCGAACCCGGCGTGTCCTCGGCCAGCAGCACCTCGCAAGCCGGCACGCCCGTCACGATCAGCGCGACGCTCGCGACCGGCGAGCAGCCGCTTGCAACCACGCAAGCACATCTGCACACGATCGACTGGGACGGCGAGAGCGCACATGCGCTGATCTGCGCGTTGCCGCAGGCGGCGCCCGTCGTCGCCGAGACGATCGTTGCCGAATCCGTCGTCGCGGAATCCTTCCCCTTCGCGCCCGAGCTGGACTCGCCTGCCGGCGAAGCCGAGGCCGAAGACCTCGCCGCGATCCTCGACACCACGGCCGAGGGCATCGTCATGTTCGACGCCGAGGGCAACATCCACGCCTGCAACCGCAGCGCCGAGGCGCTGTTCGGCTATGACGGCGAAGCGTTGCTCCAGCAGAATCTGGTGACGCTGTTCGCGCCGGAGAGCCAGCAGATCGTCACCGACTATCTCGACAGCGTGAAGAGCCAGGATATCGCGAGCCTGCTCGACCATGGCCGCGAGGTGCTGGGACGCGAGAAGAAGGGCGGCGTTCTTCCGCTCGCGATGATCATGGGCCGCACGCGGCCCGACGGCCCGAACTTCTTCGCCGTGTTCCGCGACTTGTCGCAGAGCAAGAAGGGCGAGAACGAGCTGACTCAGGCCCGCCACCTCGTCCACGACGCGGCCAACGCCAAGGCCGACATGCTGGCGCGGATCAGCCACGAGATCCGCACGCCGCTCAATGCCATCATCGGCTTTGCCGAGGTGATGATCTCGGAGCGCTTCGGCACGCTCGGCAACGATCGCTACGGCGAATATATCAAGGACATCCGCGCCTCCGGCGAGCGGGTCATCGCCATCATCGACGATCTGCTGGAGCTGTCGCGGATCGAGACCGGCAAGCTCGACCTGACCTTTGCGAGTCTGAACCTCAACGACCTCGTCGAAGCCTGCGTGACGGTCATGCAGCCGCAGGCCAATCGCGAGCGCATCATCATCCGCACCTCGCTGGCGCATGCGCTGCCGCAGGTCACGGCGGACGCGCGCGCGATGCGGCAGATCACGATGAACCTGATCTCGAACTCGATCCGGCTCGCCAGCGCCGGCGGCCAGGTCATCGTCTCGACTGCGCTGTCCGACCGCGGCGAGATTGCGCTTCGCATCCGCGATACCGGCCATGGCCTCAGCGAGCGCGAGGTTGCCGCCGCGATGGAGCCGTTCCGCACCCCGCCGCCCGGCGATGCCGGCGACAGTGCGGCGTTGAGCCTGTCGCTGACCAAGGCCCTGGTCGAAGCCAACCGCGCCCGCTTCAATATCAAGAGCGCGGGCCACGGCACGCTGATCGAAGTGGTGTTCGCGCCGGTGACGGCGGGGGCGTAGCATTCACCACAAGCTCGTCATGCCCGGGCTTGACCCGGGCATCCACGTTCTTTGTACGGCGAGTAAGACGTGGGAGGCCGGGTCAAGCCCGGCCATGACGATACGACGCCATCACGCCGCGCGCACCGTCTCCAGGAACCTGCCCACCTCGATCTTCAGCCGGTTGCTGTCGTTGGACAGCGACTTCGCCGCGGAGAGCACCTGCGAGGACGCCGAGCCGGTCTCGGTCGCGCCTTGGCGCACGCTGCTGATGTTGGCGCTCACCTCCGTGGTGCCGGCCGCCGCGCTCTGGACGTTGCGCGAGATCTCGCTGGTGGCGGCGCCCTGCTCCTCCACGGCGGCTGCGATGGTCGACGAAATCTCGGACAGCCGCTCGATGGTGCCGCCGATGGTCCTGATGGCGCCGACCGAATCCTCCGTCGCAACCTGGATGCTGGAAATCTGCTGACCGATGTCGCCGGTGGCCTTCGCGGTCTGCTCGGCCAGCGCCTTCACTTCCGAAGCCACCACGGCAAAGCCGCGCCCGGCTTCACCGGCACGCGCGGCCTCGATGGTCGCGTTCAGCGCCAGCAGATTGGTCTGGCCGGCGATCGCGTTGATGAGCTCGACCACGTCGCCGATGCGCGCGGCCGCCTTGGACAGCTCGCCGACGCGGTCGTTGGTCTGCCCGGCCTGGCTGACGGCCTCGCCGGCGAGGCGCGCGGAGGCCTGCACCTGCCGGCTGATCTCGTTGACGGACGCCGTCAGTTCCTCGGCGGCCGAAGCCACCGACTGCACGTTGGTCGCCGCCTCTTCGGACGCCGCCTCGACCAGCGTGGCGAGTTCGCTCGAACGGCCGGCCGTCGTGGTCAGCGACGTCGCCGACGCCTCAAGCTCGGTCGCGGCCGACGACACCGCCTCGACGATCTGGCCGACCGCCCGCTCGAAATTGTCGGCCATCCGGATCATGTCGCCGCGGCGAAGGTCGGCCGCGAGCTTGTCCTGCCTGATTTTCTCCTCGGCTTCGTCGCGCGCCTTCTGCTCGGCATTGACCTTGAACGTCTCGACGGCCTGCGCGATCTCGCCGATCTCGTCGGGACGGCCGAGCCCGGGCAGCACGATGGCGAAATTGCCATTGGCGAGCTCGATCATCGCCGCCCGCATCGCCGACAGCGGCTTGGAGACCGAGCGGCCGATGAAGATGCCGAGGCCGAGCACGCTGGATGCGATCAGCGCGATCGCGACGCCGATCCACCATTGAATGCTGTCGCGCTGGGCATCGTTCAGCCGGTCGGCTTCAGCGCGGATCTGGTCGACCGATGTCGACACCTGCTCGATGACGGGCTCGACGGCGGAGAAGGCCTCCGACATCGCCTTCAATTCCGTCGCCAGAGTCAGTGCAGTCTCCATCCAGGCGAAGAAGTCACGCTGGTAGTCGGCGAGCTTCTGGCGCAACTCGGCCTTCGCATCTCCGGGGATGGAGGGGTCGTCGAGGCCGGTCAAAAACTCGGCCGCGCGCTTCCTGATGTCGTCGCCGTATTTGGCGTCGCGGCGCAGCATGAAGTCTTTCTCGTGCCGGCGCATCATCAGCATCGTTACCTTGAGCGACGGATTCCGAAGCTCATCGACCTTGGTCTCGATGCCGTGGACCGAGGCCCGCAAGCGGCCTTCGAGACCGGACTTTTCGTCGAGCCCGAGCCGCTGTCTCTGCTCCACCACCGCGGCGAAACGGGCCTGATAGGTCTTCAGCGATGCTGTCATCGCGTCGATCCTCGCGACCAGCTCGGGCTTGCCGAGGGCCGAAATCCCGGCGCGAAGCTTTTCGATATCGAGGGAAGCCTGCTGGCTGATCTCGGCCTGGCGCTGCGCCTTGGCCGGCTCGCTGCGCAGCAGGAAGTCCTTCTCGGCGCGCCGCCCCTCGAGCAGCTCGACCGCGATCCTGCTGTTCAGCTCCTGGATTGCGCGCGCATTCTCGGCGGCGTTGCGATAGACCGCCATCGCGTTCTCGCCATAGAGATGGATGCCGCCGATCAGGACGACCCCAACGACGCCGACGATGCCAATCGCGGTGATTTTGTGCGTGAGGCGCAGGGAGAGCAATCGCATCTGACGAATACCCGATGGTGGCAGATACGGTTGATGAAGCGATAATGAGCAAAAACTTCCGTTAATATCCGGACACGTATTAATACGTGTACCTGCCCAACAATTCGCCTCTATTCACGTTCGAGTGCATACCTATTGCCTATTGCCGATTTTTCCCAACAGGAACCGAATGGCCTGTCGCGGCTTAAAGGCACACTTGCTTGACCCCACTTGTTTTCTCCTCACCTGCCCTTCCGCCATGACCCAGCCTCTCAACGACTCCTGGTCCTGATGCCCGGCCGAGCGAAATCAGCGGCGACCAAACCTGCGCCCGTGACGCGGGCTGCGAGTGACGCCCAGCGGAAGCCGCTGCCCTCCGGTGCGGGCGCGCGCATGAATGCCCGCATCGTACTCGCTCTGGCGCTGGCCGCGCTCGGCCTGTGGACGGCAGCCGGCTTTCTGCCGGCGCTGATCTGGGCCGCAATCCTCGCAACGACCCTGTGGCCGCTCTACACCACGTTCGCACAACGCATCACATCCGGCCCTTCCACCGCGGCCGCCCTGATCTTCACGCTCATCGTCGCGCTCGTGCTGTTCACTCCGATGGCACTTGCGATCTATCAAATCGCCGAGCAGGGCGACGTGCTGGTCAGCTGGGTGAAGCGTGCCGGCGAGAGCGGGGTTGAAGTGCCCGACTGGCTTGCCCGCCTGCCGATCGCCGCCGAGAGCCTGCAGCAATGGTGGCGCAACAATTTGTCGGATCCCAAGGCTGCCACGGCCTGGCTCAAGACCATCAACATGGACGACGCGTCGAACCTGCTGCGGACGTTCGGCGCACAATTGCTGCACCGCCTGTTCCTGATGTTCTTCTCGCTGGTTGCCCTGTTCGTCCTGCTCCGCAACGGCCGCCTGCTCGCAAGCCGCTTTCTCGAGACGTGCGACAAGCTTTTCGGCGAAGCGGGCGAGGGTTTGATGGAGAAGATGGTCCATGCCACGCGCGGGACCGTCAACGGCACCGTCCTGGTCGCGGCCGGCGAAGGCCTGCTGATCGGCGTCGGCTACCTGATCGCCGGCGTCCCCAATGCCATCATCTTCACAATCCTCACCACGGCGTTGGCAATGCTGCCGTTCGGCGCCTGGGCCGCCTTTACCGCCGCAGCGCTGCTGCTGGCCTCGAGCGGCGGCAGCGGGGTCGCAGCAGCAGCCGTCTTCTTCTGGGGGGCGATCGTGATGTTCGCCGGGGATCATTTCGTCTGGCCCACCCTGGTGGGCGATTCCGCACGGCTGCCGTTCCTGCTCGCTTTCGTCGGAATCTTCGGCGGCCTGGCCGCGTTCGGCTTGATGGGCCTGTTTCTGGGCCCGGTCATCATGGCGGCATTAATGGTGGTGTGGCGCGAGTGGATCTTCCGACCTGTCGTCAGCGATACCGCAGCTTGATCCGGCGCGGGCGCTTTTGCGCCGCGCCGGATCGTTGCAAGCCTCAGCTGTAGATCTCGAACAGGCCGGCGCCGCCCTGGCCGCCGCCGATGCACATCGTCACCACGCCCCACTTGGCCTTGCGGCGCGCGCCTTCCTGCAGCAGGTGGCCCGTGCAGCGCGCACCCGTCATGCCGAAGGGATGCCCGATCGCGATCGAGCCGCCGTTGACGTTGTACTTGGCGGGATCGATGCCGAGTTTGTCGCGCGAGTAGAGGCACTGGCTGGCGAAGGCTTCGTTGAGCTCCCAGAGATCGATGTCGTCGATCTTCAGGCCATGACGCTTCAACAGCTTCGGCACCGCGAAGATCGGGCCGATGCCCATCTCGTCGGGCTCGCAGCCAGCAGTCGCCCAGGCGACGAAGCGGCCCATCGGCTTGAGACCGCGCTTCTCGGCGTCCTTGGCTTCCATCAGCACCACCGCTGCGGCGCCGTCGGAGAGCTGGCTGGCATTGCCGGCAGTGACGAACTTGCCCGGGCCCTTCACCGGCTCAAGCTTGGCAAGCCCCTCCAGCGTGGTCTCGGGCCGGTTGCACTCGTCGCGGTCGACGACGTAGTCGACGATGCTCTCCGCCTTGGTCGCCTTGTCGACGACCTTCATCTTCGTATTCATCGGGACGATCTCGTCCTTGAACTTGCCGGCCTGCTGCGCCGCCGCCATGCGGCGCTGGGATTCCAGCGAATACTCGTCCTGGTATTCGCGGCTGAGCTTGTAGCGCTCGGCGACGATGTCGGCGGTGTCGATCATCGCCATGAAGATGTCGGGCGCGACCTTGAGCAATTCGGGATCGATCGATTCCTTCGGCGTGCCGCCGCCGGGCATCGAGATGCTCTCGACGCCGCCTGCGACGATGCAGTCGGCACCGTCGGAACGGATCGAGTTGGCGGCCATCGCGATGGTCTGCAGCCCCGAGGAGCAGAAGCGGTTCACCGAGACGCCGGCCGTGGTCTTCGGCAGGCCGGCGAGCAGCGCGGCCTGGCGGCCGATGTTCGGCGCGCCATGGGCGCAATTTCCGAGATAGCAGTCCTCGACATAGTCCTTCTCGACGCCGGCGCGCTTCACCGCGTGCTTGATGGCGTGGGCCGCGAGCGACATCGGCGGCGTGATGTTGAACCCGCCGCGGCCGGCTTTTGCGAGGCCCGTGCGCGCATAGGAAACGATGACGGCTTCACGCATGTGTTTCTCCCTTGTCGAACGATTCTGAACGGAGCGTGGATACGAGGCGTTCTGGGCGCCATTGGTACACAAAGAATGCAGGCTACGGAAAACAAAAACGCCGCCTCCGGTGAGGGAGGCGGCGTTGTTCCGCGGGTCGGAATATGTCCGTGACAGTCGCCAGCGAGCCCCACTCTGCCCGCTTGCCGTGTCACCTCTCCCCAGCGGGGAGAGGTGAAGGATCAGAACGTCAGCGCCTTGGCCTGCTTGACCTGCGGCAGTGCCTGCACCTTGGCGAGCAGATCGGCCGGCACCGCACCATCGACCTCGACGAGGGCGATGGCATCGGCGCCGGGGGCGACGCGACCGAGATGGAAGGTGGCGATGTTGAGCTTGGCATCACCCAGCAGGCTCGCGAACTTGCCGATGAAGCCCGGCTTGTCCTCGTTGGTGATGTAGATCATCGACTTGCCGAATTCGGCGTCGACACGGATGCCCTTGATGTCGACGAGCCGCGGCTTGCCGTCGGCATAGACGGTGCCCGAGACCGACCGCTCCTGCCGTTCGGTGGTGACCGTGACGGTGATCAGGCTCTCGTAGTCGCTCTGGGCGGCGCGGACGATCTCATCCACCACCATGCCGCGTTCCTTGGCGACGACAGGCGCGGAGACCACGTTGACCTCGCCCAGCATCGGCCGTAGCAGGCCCGACAAGACGGCAGAGGTGATCGCCTTGATCTTCATCTCGGCGACCTGGCCCTCGTAGGTGATCTCGACCTTGAGGATGCCGCTCTCGGTGAGCTGTCCGGCGAACGAGCCGAGCTTCTCGGCGAGCGCGATGAACGGCTTCAGCTTCGGCGCCTCTTCGGCCGTGATCGAGGGGAAGTTGACCGCGTTCGAGATCGCGCCGGTGAGCAGGTAGTCCGACATCTGCTCGGCGACCTGGAGCGCGACGTTCTCCTGCGCTTCGGTGGTGGATGCACCGAGATGCGGCGTGCAGATCACGTTGGGATGACCGAACAGCACATTCTTGGTCGCGGGCTCCTCGACGAAGACGTCGAAGGCGGCGCCGGCGATGTGCTTGGAATTGAGCGCATCGACCACCGCCTGCTCGTCGACGAGGCCGCCGCGTGCGCAGTTGATCAGGCGCACGCCCTTCTTCATCTTCGCGATGGCGGAAGCGTCGATGATGTTTTTGGTCTTCTCGGTCAGCGGCGTATGCAGCGTGATGAAGTCGGCGCGCTTGAGCAGATCGTCGAGCTCGACCTTCTCGACGCCGATGTCCTTGGCGCGCTCCGGCGACAGGAACGGATCGAACGCGATCACCTTCATGCGCAGGCCGAGCGCGCGGTCGGCGACGATCGAGCCGATGTTGCCGCAACCGACGACGCCCAGCACCTTGCCGGTGATCTCGACTCCCATGAAGCGGTTCTTCTCCCACTTGCCGGCCTGGGTCGAGGCGTCGGCCTGCGGAATCTCGCGGGCCAGCGCCAGCATCAGGGTGATGGCGTGCTCGGCGGTCGTGATCGAATTGCCGAACGGCGTATTCATCACGATGATGCCCTTGGCCGTGGCGGCGGGAATCTCGACATTGTCGACGCCGATGCCGGCGCGGCCGATCACCTTCAGCTTGGCAGCCTTCTCGAGGATCTTCGCGGTTGCCTTGGTCGCGGAGCGGATCGCAAGGCCGTCGTAATTGCCGATGATCTCGGCAAGCTTGTCCTTGTCCTTGCCGAGGTTGGGCTGGAAGTCGACCTCGACACCGCGATCCTTGAAGATCTGTACGGCAGCGGGCGAAAGCGCGTCGGAAATGAGAACTTTGGGTTTGGTCATGGGAATGATCCGTGGTGCGAGGTGCAGTTACGGAGCGTCATCCGCGGGCAAAAGCGCGAAGCGCGTTTTCGCGCTGGAGACCCGCCGATCCAATCTTTTCGATGGATGGCCGGGTCAAGCCCGGCCATGACGAGATGAGGTGACGAGCGAAGCTTGCTTACGCTGCCTTGGCGAGCTGCGCCTTGGTCTCGGCGAAGGCCCAGTCGATCCACTGCGTCAGGATCTCGACGTCCTTGGCCTCGACGGTGGCGCCGCACCAGATGCGCAGGCCGGCCGGCGCATCGCGATAGTATGCAAAGTCGTAACCGGCGCCTTCCTTCTCGATCAGCGCGACCAGCTTCTTCGAGAACTCCGCCTGGGCGTCGTCGGAGAGCGACGTGATCGCGGGATCGGTGAACTTCAGGCACACCGAGGTGTTGGAGCGGATCGCGGCGTCCTTGGCCAGGAAGTCGATCCACGGCGTCTTCGCCTTCCAGTCGGCGAGCACCTTGGTATTGGCATCGGCACGTGCGATCAGCGCCTTGAGGCCGCCGATCGACTTGGCCCAGTTCAGGGCGTCGAGATAATCCTCGACGCAGAGCATCGACGGCGTGTTGATGGTCTCGCCGACGAAGATGCCCTCGTTGATCTTGCCGCCCTTGGTCATGCGGAAGATCTTCGGCAGCGGCCAGGCCGGCTTGTAGGTCTCGAGCCGCTCCACCGCGCGCGGCGAGAGGATCAGCATGCCGTGCGCGGCTTCGCCGCCGAGCGCCTTCTGCCAGGAGAAGGTGACGACATCGAGCTTGGCCCAGTCCAGCGGCTGCGCGAATGCGGCCGAGGTGGCGTCGCAGATGGTCAGGCCTTCGCGGGTCGCGCTGATCCAGTCAGCGTTCGGCACGCGCACGCCGGAGGTGGTGCCGTTCCAGGTGAAGACGACGTCGCTGTTGGGATCGACCTTGGAGAGGTCGGGAATCTCACCGTAAGCCGCATTCAGCTTGGTGACGTCCTTGAGCTTCAATTCCTTGACGATGTCGCTGACCCAGCCCTCGCCGAAGGACTCCCAGGCGAGCGTGGTGACGGGCCGTGCACCGAGCAGCGACCACAGCGCCATCTCGACTGCGCCGGTATCCGACGCCGGCACGATGCCGATGCGATAATCGGCGGGCACTTCAAGCACTTCGCGGGTCAGATCGATCGCGAGCTTGAGCTTGGTCTTGCCGACCTTCGCGCGATGCGAACGGCCGAGGGCTGCGTCCTTGAGATTCTGGGCATTCCATCCGGGGCGCTTGGCGCAGGGGCCGGAGGAAAAATGCGGCACGTTCGGCCGCGCAGCGGGCTTCGCTACAGTCATATTCTACCCTTCCAGATAGTAAGCCTCCCGTTGGGGGGAGGTGTCCCGCCGCGGCTGATACGGGAAACGGGAAGAGTCGTCAAGGAAGTTCCGGGACCTCACGCGCCAGTGATGGCTCATCCGGTGCAATAGCAGGGGATTCCACCGCGCCAAGCGCGTTGAGCAAGCCGGTGGCTTCGGTGATCAACTGCGCAGCACGGCGGCGGCTGCCGACCTTCAAAATGCATTTGTCATTGGCCTGCACAACGTAGTCGTTGCCGACCTTGATCATCGAATAGCTTGTCATCGAAATCCCCGAACCGACAGAGCCCGGTTTGCAGACGCTGCGTAGCACCGTTCGTTCCCGGTTCCACGTGAACCAGGGCTGGGTAGTTTACCCACTCTTAATATGAACGAACGCGCGATCCGATTCCGCTGATCGCGCAACCCTCGCGAGGTGCTGCCTCAAAAGCGGACAGTCATGCCGACATGGCTCGATGAAAATCCGAGCCGCTTGTAGAAGCGCTGCGCGTCGACGCGGCTCGCATGCGTCAACAATTCGACCAGATTGCAGCCGCGCGCCTTCGCTTCCGCGATCGCCCATTGCACCAACCGCTCGCCGATGCCGCGACTGCGACAATCGGCAGCAACGCGAACGTCTTCGAGCAGGCCGCGCACGCCGCCCTGCGAGCTGATGCCCGGCAGGATCGCGAGCTGTAGGCAACCGACCACCCTGCCCTCGCTCTCGGCAACCACGAGCGCGAGATTCGGATCGCGCTCGACCCGGGCGAAGGCGTCGTAGTAGCCGGCAGGCAACGGATCCTCGACGCGCTCGCGCGCGCGGCCGAGATGATCGTCGGCAAGCATCGCCACGATTGCCGGAACATCGTCGCGGCGGGCGCGGCGAATGGAGACGGATTCGGCGTTCATGTCAGACAAACTCCAAGCTCACCGCGCCGGCGGGAGGCCGAGAAATGCTTCGACCTCGCCGATCCAGCGGCGGAGAGCGGAATAACGGCCGAGATCGAAGCCGCCTTCATGCGCCACGCGGGTATAGGCGAGCAGCGAGACGTCGGCGAGCGAAACGTCTTCGCCGGCGAAGAAGCGGCTGGCCGAAAGATTCTGCTCCATGCGGTCGAGCGCCGCATAGCCGCGCTTGACCTTGTCGGGGTCGAGCTCGGATGCGTTCTTGCCGAGATAAACGAGGAGAAAGCGGCATACCGCGATATAGGGCTCGTGGCTGTATTGTTCCCAGAACAGCCATTCGTCCATCTTGGCCGCCGTAAAGGCGTCGCGCGGAACGAGCGCGCTGTCGCGGGCGAGATAACGTATGATCGCGTTGGACTGCGCCAGCGAGCGGCCGTCGTCGAATGCGACGGCGGGCACCTGGCCGGCGCCGTTCATCTTCAGGAATTGCGGCGTGCGCGTCTCGCCCTTGCGGGTGTCGATCTCGATCCACTCATAGGGCAATGCGAGATGATCGCAGACCCATTTCACCTTCAGGCAATTGCCGGAATTGCTGTCGCCGTAGATCTTCATCGCTGCCGCCCCGCATCTGGAGCGACAGAGCATCAGGGCTCGCGGGCGCTGTCAATCGGCGCCATGCGCGCCGGTCAGAACTTGTAGCCGAGCCCGGCGCGGACGGAATTGACGTTCGACTCGATGTCCGACGTCACCCGCTGGTATTCGTATTCGGCACGGAGGAACAGGCCGCCCACCACCATGACGTCGACGCCGAGGCCGGCGGAGTATCCATAGACCAGCTTGCTCTTGCTCGCGAACGTGGTCGCCGGCAGCACCGGCGACGGAGACGCCGAAGCGTAGCGATCGACGGTCTGGCTGCCGACACCGCCGCCGATGAAGGCATAAGGCAGGAAGCATCCCCAGGCATAGCCGGCCCGCGCGCGCAGCGATCCGAAGTCGGAGACGCCGACCACCGCGGATGTCGCGGCGGTGGCAACGAGGACATTGAAGGCGTTGTACGTCTGTCCTACCGAGCTCGACGTCGACTTGAAGCCACCGTGAATGTAGTTCGCCTCGATACCGAGCACGACATCGTCCCATTGCCCGTTATAGCCGGCGAACGCGCCGTAGCCGGCGCTGTTGCTGTGCGCGAACGCGAGCGATTGCCAGTTGTAGGCCGGCCCCGGCGAAACGAAGGTCGACTGGATGTCGCTGTTGATGCCGGGAGAGACCTTCGACGTGATCGCGCCGTACTCGCCCTGGCCGCCGACATAGTAGCCCTGCCAGTTGACCCTGGCGTTGCTAAGCCCGTCCGTGACGCTGCCGCGCAGGATCGGCAGATCCGGCATGTCGGCCGCATGCGCGGCAGACACCGTCCCCAACATCACCGCCGCCAACAAAAGCCCACGCATCGCAACGCTCCATCGAACTCGAACTTTCACCCGTGATCATGGCTCGTTAACCTTAACCAATGGTTGCGTCGGGCACTTTCATCGCTGCTCGCCATGAAAAATACGCACAGCAAAACGGCGCGGGATAATCCCGCGCCGTTAAGAAGTCTTAACCGATCAGTTTGTCGATCAGCCCTTGGTGACGAGCGGCGGCATATAGGCCGGCGGGCTGTTGAGATCCCAGCGCACGCCGATCTTGACGTCGTGCGAGGTAATGTCCCTGATCTTGATCGAGGTGGGGCCGGAAGCGCTGTTGTCGAACAGGCGGTAGTTGCCGGGCGCACCGTCGCCGAGGTTCATGTAGCTGTAGGCCAGTTCGACGGTGAAGCCGGGATTGACCTTGTAGGCGAGACCGGCGTGGGCGGCCCAGGCCAGGTTCCACTTTCCGTTGTCGGCGAAGTAGGCGACGCTGTTGTTCAGACCGGGGCTGTACGACACGCCGTCGTCGCGGAAGCCGCTGATCTTGTTGTAGGAGCCGCCGACACCGGCGCCGATGAACGGGGTGATGCACCACCAGGTGCCGAGGTCGACGTAGGCGTTGGCCATCACGACCCACTCGGACTTGCTGCCGGTGTAGTTGTTGACGCCGACGAAGCCGGGGCCGACGACATTGTCGCTGCCGTGCATATTGGATTTGCCGCGATACTGGCCGATCACGTCCGCGCGGAACCAGTTGTTGAAGCGATAGCCGACGCCGAGATCGAACAGTCCCGCCGAGTCGAAGCCGAGGCCCTCGGTCGACTTCGAATACCCCGCCGGCAAGGCGCTCTCGATGCGCTTCGCGCTCTGGTTGGTCATGCCGACGTCGCCGCGCAGATACCAGCCGCCGAAATCGGCGGGCGGAGCCGGCGGCGCGTACATCGGAGGGGGAGCCGCGATCGGCATGTCGGCGGCGAACGCCATCGACGAGATCAGGGTTGCCGCACCCGCGGCAAGGAGAGACTTAACGCTACGCATTGGCTTCGTCCTTTTGGCCGGTGAGGCAAACACGCAGGCCTCACGTTCTGGAAACTCACGAAGCGGACGATGCCAGCAAATGTTTAAGCGCCACTTAACCCTAATTTTTAAGGTTGATTTTTCCTGACTGCACGCGCGCATGGACGGCAAGCGTTGCAAAAATGCAGCGCCTCGCCGCAATTGCTAACGATGCGTAAAGCCGCAATGCAGCGGAGGAGATTCCGTTAACGCGCGTGGCGCGGCAGCTTGGGCAGGAACACCGCAAGCAGGCCGATCGCGGGCAAATAGGCGCAGACCTGGTAGACGAACTCGATCGAGGTGTGGTCGGCGAGCTTGCCGAGCACGGCGGCGCCCAAGCCACCGATGCCGAACGCAACGCCGAAGAACACGCCGGAGATCATGCCGAACCTGTGCGGCACCAACTCCTGCGCGAACACGATGATCGACGACGTCGTCGAGGAGATGATCAGGCCGATGACGACTGAGAGCACCGCGCTGCCGACGAGCCCGGCATAGGGCAGCGCCAGCGTGAACGGCAGCGCGCCCAGGATCGAGATCCAGATCACGATCTTGCGGCCGAAGCGATCACCCAAGGGACCACCCAGAAACGCCCCGACCGCGTTCGCCGCGAGAAAGATGAAGAGGTACATCTGCGCGGCCTGCGTCGACACGCCGAACCGGTCGATCAGGTAGAAGATGTAATAGCTCGACAGGCTCGAGACGTAGAGCTGCTTCGAGAACAGCAGCGCCACCAGCACGAGCAGCGCAATCACAACGCGACGCGAGCTCGGTGCGTCGGGATGGGCCTGCATCGCCGCCGTCTTCTTCGCCTTGATCTGCGGCGCGTACCAGCGGCCGATGCGCCAGAGTATGAGGATCGCGAGGAATGCGATCGAAGAGAACCAGGCGATGCTGCCCTGTCCGAACGGCACCACGATCAACGCTGCCAGCACGGGCCCCATCGAGGTGCCGAAACTGCCGCCGAGCTGAAACACCGATTGCGCAAAACCGTAGCGCCCGCCGGAGGCCAGCCGCGCGATGCGCGCGGACTCCGGATGAAACACCGCCGAGCCGATGCCGACCAGCGCGGCGGCCACGAGAATGACGAGATATTGGTGCGCGGCGCTGAGCAGCAAGAGGCCGAAGAAGGTCGAGGCCATGCCGATCGCCAGCGAATAAGGCTGCGCCTTCTTGTCGGTGTAGTGGCCGACCACCGGCTGCAGCAGCGAGGCCGTGAACTGGAAAGCCAGCGTGATCATGCCGATCTGCGCGAAGTCGAGCGCGTAGGTGTCCTTCAGGATCGGATACACCGAGGCGATCAGCGATTGCATGGTGTCGTTGAGGAAGTGCGAGAAGCTGATGCCGGCGAGCACGACATAGGCGGGCCCGGCGGCCTTCGCAGCAACAGGCGCTACGTCGCTGACGACGACGGGCTCGGTCAGCGTTTCCTCGGAGACGACGACAGGCTTGTTCAATGGCGCATCCCGGCGCGGCAGATTGCCGCGACTTGCTCAATACGATGCAGGCGGCGGTGGAGCCAGCATCAATCGCAAATGGCTGGGATGCGCTCTTCTGCCCCTCTCCCTTCAGAAGGGGAGAAGGAAGAATTCAGGCGGCCGCCTGACCCAGCGCGGAGACGATGGTGTCGACGACGTCCTCGACCAGGATGCGGTCCTCGCCCTCGCCCATGACGCGGATCACGGGCTCGGTGCCGGAGGAGCGGATCAGGAGGCGGCCGTGGCCGTTGAGGCGCTTCTCGCCGTCGGAGATCGCCGATTTGACGTCGGAATCGTCGAGCGGCTTGCCGCCCTTGTGGCGGACGTTCTTGAGGATCTGCGGCAGCGGATCGAAGCGGTGGCAGACCTCCGACACCGGCCGGCGCAGCTTCTGCACCACCGCCAGCACTTGCAGCGCAGCGACGAAACCGTCGCCGGTGGTGGCGTAGTCGGACAAGATAATGTGGCCCGACTGCTCGCCGCCGAGATTGTAGCCGCCGTTCAGCATCTGCTCGAGCACGTAGCGGTCACCGACGGGCGTGCGCACCAGATCGAGGCCCTGCCCTTTCAGGAAGCGCTCGAGCCCGAGATTGGACATCACGGTGGCGACGATGCCGGGACGCGAGAGGCGGCCGTCTTCCTTCCAGCTCTGCGCAATCACCGCGAGCAACTGGTCACCGTCGACGACATGGCCGCGCTCGTCGACCAGGATGACGCGGTCGGCGTCGCCGTCCAGCGCGATGCCGATGTCGGCGCGCATCTCGCGCACCTTCCGCGACAGCGCTTCCGGCGAGGTCGAGCCGCAATCCTTGTTGATGTTGAAGCCGTCGGGCTCGACGCCGATCGGCACCACGTCGGCTCCCAGCTCCCACAGCGCTTCGGGCACCACCTTGTAGGCAGCACCATTGGCGCAATCGATCACGACGCGCAGGCCATCGAGCGAGAGGTCGCGCGGCAGGGTACGCTTGGCGAATTCGATGTAGCGGTCATGCACGCCGTCGATACGGCGGGCGCGGCCCAGGCTCGCACTTTGTGCGTGCCTCTTCTCGATGGGCTCGTCGAGCAGCTGCTCGATCTGTTTCTCGACGTCGTCGGAGAGCTTGAAGCCCTGCGGACCGAACAGCTTGATGCCGTTGTCCTCGAACAGATTGTGCGAGGCCGAGATCATCACGCCGAGATCGGCGCGCATCGACTTGGTCAACATCGCGACCGCCGGCGTCGGCATCGGCCCGACCAGCAGCACGTCCATGCCGACCGAGGTGAATCCGGCGACCATGGCGTATTCGATCATGTAGCCGGAAAGACGGGTGTCCTTGCCGATCACGACCCGGTGGCGGTGGTCACCGCGCTGAAACGCAAGCCCTGCGGCCTGGCCGACCTTGAGCGCGAGCTCCGGCGTGATCAGTCCGTTGGCGCGGCCCCGAATCCCGTCCGTCCCGAAATATTTGCGGCTCATATCGTCCCCCAAGCAACAACCAGGGGATCCCCTCGACAACCACGGGCTGCCCGAACGGGACCCGCATCCCTGATTTGCTGGGGTCTTATAATGCTTGGGCGGCTAACTTGGCTTCAAAAAATATGATGAATCATTACGGAACCGGCGGGCCCGCCTATTCGGTAAGATATTGTTAATACTGTATTTCCTTCCTATCGCGCCGAAACAGGACGGAACCTGCTCTAATCGCTGCGCTTCACATGGCCGTCGCCGCGGCTCGGAGCCGGCTGGGTGACGTTGACGGGGTCGGAGCCGGGAAAGGTCTCTTCCAGCCCCTCTTCCAGGGCTTGCTCGAGATCATGCTTCTCCTTGATTTCTTCCGGCGAAGGTCCGGCGTGCGGCTTCGTCATGACGCCCTCCTGCAAAACGGTCTGCAAACGGATTTGGCTGTGCAGCCAACCATGCTAGATGACCCCGAAATCTTTCGATGCAAGACTCTGGGTAGAAGACGGGCCGGGGAACGATCATGAAGCATATCACCTGTATCGACGATCTTCGCGCGCTGCATAAGCGCCGTGTGCCGAAGGCGTTCTTCGACTATTGCGACCGCGGCTCCTATGCCGAAGAGACGTTGCGGGCCAACCGCGAGGACATGCAGGCGATCAAGTTCCGCCAGCGCATCCTGGTCGACGTTTCCAGGCGCGACACCTCGACCACGATCCTCGGCGAGCCCTCGACCATGCCGCTGATGCTGGCGCCCGTCGGCCTGCTCGGCATGCAGCATGGCGACGGCGAGATTCACGCCTGTCGCGCCGCGCAGGCGGCCGGCATCCCGTTCACGCAATCGACCATGTCGATCTGCTCGATCGAGGACATCGCCGCCAATGTCGAGAAGCCGTTCTGGTTCCAGCTCTACGTCATGAAGGACCGTGGCTTCATCAAGGAATTGATCCAGCGCGCGATGGCGGCCAAGTGCAGCGCGCTGGTGCTCACCGTGGATCTCCAGGTGATCGGCCAGCGCCACGCCGACATCAAGAACGGCATGACGGTGCCCCCGGAGTGGTCGCTGTCGAAACTGCTGGATTTCGCCAGCAAGCCGAGCTGGGTCTCCGGGGTGCTGCAAGGCAAGCGTCGCACTTTCGGCAACATCGCCGGCCACGTGAAGAATACCGAGGATCTCAATCGCCTCGCCGAGTGGACGGCCTCGCAGTTCGACACCTCGCTGAACTGGAAGGACGTCGAGTGGGTCCGCAGCATCTGGCCGGGCAAGCTCATCATCAAGGGTATCCTCGACGTCGAGGATGCCGAGGAAGCCGCCAAGACCGGCGCGCAGGCCCTCGTCGTCTCCAACCATGGCGGCCGTCAGCTCGACGGCGCGCCGTCCTCGATCGAGGTTCTGCCCGAGATCGCGGATGCGGTCGGTGACAGGATGGAGATCATGTTCGACGGCGGCATCCGCTCCGGCCAGGACGTGATGCGTGCGCTCGCGCTCGGCGCAAAGTCCTGCATGCTCGGCCGCGCCTACGCCTATGGCCTCGGCGCCGGCGGCCAGGCCGGCGTCGCCAAGGCGATCGACATCATCCAGAAGGAACTGCTCACCACCATGGGCCTGTGCGGCGTCAACCGGATCGACGAAATCGACGACCACGTCATCGCGATGTGACGCATCGAGGCGCAAAACGCGGGCTTCGATCAGCACCGTCGTCCCGGCCAGGCGGAGCTGCAGGCAACGCGCTAGCGTTGCCTGGAGCTGAGCCGATCGGGGACGACAGCGGAATCTGCGACGGTCGTTGCGTTTTATAACTCACACCACCTCACATCGGCGGCGTAATTCCATCGCGGCCGACATTGATGCGGTTCGCTTCCAGCGTTCCATCATCCTTCTTCGCCGCGCCGAAGATGATCAGCTTGGCGCCCGGCTTCACGTCCGACTTGTCGGTGGCGATGAAGGTGACGATCGGCGTGTCCGGCGGCACGACGACTTTCTTCTCGCCGTCCTTGTATTTGACCGTGATGTTCTGGCCGTCGGTGCCCTTCACCGTTTGCGCCACGGTGGCATTGGTCATGGTCGAATTGGCACGCGCGTCCCAGGGACGGAAGCCCTCGGCGGCGCCGCGCTGGTTCTCCGGGAAAATGTGGACCGCGATCGCCTTCTGGGTGCCGTCGGGCTCGGGCATGCCGGTAACGCCGATGTAGGAGCCATCCTTGATCTCGGACAGCGAGGTCTTCACCACCGCAAAGACGGCGACGTTGTCGGTCATGCGCACCTTCACGTCGGTGCCTTCGCGGGTCTTGATGCCCAGCGTGTTGCCGTCAACGCTCTCGATAGTGCCGCGGATGCGGACCGTCGACGCCTGCTGCGCGAACGCAGACGACGCGAGAATGCACGCGGCGAATGCCGCCACGGCAAGACGTGACACAGGATTATTCGACTTCAGCATGAAAGTTCCCTTCAGGGCGTGGCGGCGGTCAAACATGGCAACCCCGCCCAACCACCGCTATTCCGGGCCGTAGCGATCACATCGGCGGTACGAGGCCGTCGCGGCCGACGCTGACGCGATTGGTCTCGAACGAGCCGTCCGGCAATTGCTTCATGAAGGCTATCACCTTGGCGCCGGCCTTCAGCTCGGATTTGTCGCTCGGCACGAAGGTCACCACCGGCGTGTTGTCGGCGACGAACACTTTCTTCTCGCCGTCCTTGTACTTGACGAGCAGCGTATGGCCGTCATTGCCGACGACGCTTTCCGCCACCGTCGCATTGGTCATGCTGGAGTTGGGCTTGAGGTCCCAGGGCCGCGAGCCCTCGCCGGTGCCGCGCATGCTCTCCAGAAAGACGTGCACCTCGACGGCATTCTGGCCGCCGTCCGGTCCGGGCACCGTGGTCGCACCGATGAACGAACCCGGCTTGATGTCGGCGAGTGAAATCCTGGTAATGCCTGACACGTTCACGTCAGGCGCGATGCGCAGCTTGACGTCCTCGCCGCTGCGCGACTTGACCTGCATGGTGTCGCCGTTGACGGCTTCGATGGTGCCGCGCACCCGCGTCGGCACCGGCGCCCTTTGGGCAAAGGCGCAATAAGTCGAGACGGCCACCATCGCGACGGCGATCAGTGGACGTGTGAAAGTTGCGCGTTGAATGGCCATGACGGTCTCCGATTGTCCCACGACGGTAGAACTCCGGAGATGGTCGTGCTATTCGCCGCATCCCTCTCAAGTCTTTGTGAGATCGGCCTCGACCAATGCGCGCAATTCGGCGGTGACCTCCGGCCGCCGGCCAAACCACAGCTCGAAGCCACGCACCGCCTGATGCAGCAGCATGCCGAGCCCGTCGGCGGTCTTCAGGCCACGCGCATTGGCGGCGGCGAGCAGCGGCGTCACCAGCGGCACATAGACGAGGTCAGCCACCACCGCCGCCTGCGGCAGGCGCGCGAAATCGACATCGAGTGTGGGCTGGCCGTGCATGCCGAGCGAAGTCGTATTCACGAGAAGTTTTGCGCGCGGCAGCACGTCGTCAATTCCGTCCCACGTCACGGGACGCACGTTCGGCCCGAACTGTCCTGCCAGCGTCTCGGCCCGCGCGATGGTGCGATTGGCGAGATGGATGCGCTTGATCCCGCGCTCGAGCAGGCCGAACACGACCGCCCGCGAGGAGCCGCCGGCGCCGAGCACCAGCGCCTCCTCGGCCGCGTCCCAGCCGGGCGCGCTGGCGTCGAGATTGCCGATGAAACCTTCGACGTCGGTATTGGTCGAGCGCAGTTCGCCTTCGGCGAACCACAGCGTATTGGCCGCGCCGACGGCCGTGGCGCGCGCGTCGGGCGTCGACAGCGCCAGCACGCCTTCCTTGTGCGGGATGGTGACGTTGGCGCCGACGAAGCCGCGCAGCGACAGCCGCAGCACGAAGTCGCGCAAATCCTCGGGCGGCACCGCCTCGATGACGTAGCCGCCCTCGATGCCCAACGTGCGCAGCCAGTAATGATGGATCAGCGGCGAGCGCGAATGCGCGGCCGGCCATCCGATCAGGCAGGCTGCAGGAGCTTTGGGCGCGGTCATCGTTTCCTCGGGGTCGTATCCGAGGCGATCCATTTCGTGTCGCGCCCGCTCTGTCAAGCGCGCCCGTCAGCCCGCGGCAGGCTCCTCGCCGGCGCCGCCCTTGATGTCGGCTATGGCGCGCTCGAGGCTCTGGCGATAGCGCGCCCGCGGCGGCGTCACGCCATGGGTGAGTAGCGCGCGGCGGACCGTGGGCGAGGCCCCCGTGATGAACAGCCGGATGCCCTGACGGTGGGCCTTGGCGGCGACACGGCCGAGCACGTTTGCGGCCGTCGAATCCAGGAACGGCACCGCGGCGAAATCGACCACGAAGGCCTTGCGCTTGTCGGCGACCTCGTCGAGCACGCTGCCGATCGCGGAGGCCGCGCCGAAGAAGAACGCGCCGGTGATGCGATAGACCAGCACGTCGCGATCGACCGCAAGCGCGGGATCGTAGCGAACGCGATCGCCATTGCCGTCGTCGGGACGATCGCCGGCGACCAGTGGCGAGCGTTCCTCGATACCCGTCATCTCCGCCATGCGATGGATGAACAGCACCGCGCCGAGCGCGAAGCCGACCAGGATGCCTTCGGTCAGATCGCGGAAGACCGTCAGCAGGAAAGTCGCGAGCAGCACGACGGCATCGCCCCATGACGAGCGCAGCAGCGTGGCGAATTCCTGCTTCTCCGCCATGGTCCAGGCCACCACGACCAGCACCGAGGCGAGCGCGGCCAGCGGAATGTAGCTTGCCAGCGGCGCCGCGATCAGCATGAACAGCAACAGGAACACGGCGTGCAGCATGCCTGCGAGCGGCCCGCGCGCGCCGGCGCGGATGTTGGTGGCAGTGCGCGCGATCAGGCCGGTGACGCAGATGCCGCCGAACAGCGCCGAGCCGATATTGGCAGCGCCTTGCGCCACCAGCTCGCAATTGGAGCGGTGACGGCGCCCGGTCATGCCGTCGGCCACCACCGCCGACAACAGCGATTCGATCGCGGCCAGCAGTGCGAACGAGATCGCATCCGGCAGCACGGCGGTCGCTTTCGCAACCGAGAAGGCTGGCAGCGCCGGCGAGGGCAATTCGCGCGGTATGCCGCCGAACCGCGAGCCGATGGTTTCCACCGGCAACGACAGCACGGCACAGGCAACGGCGGCGAGCACGACCGCGATCAGGATGCCGGGCCAGGACGGCCGCCAGATCCGCAGGGCCGCGATGATGGCGATGCTGACGATAGCGACCCCGATGGCGGATGGATTGATGGTGTTGAGGCCGCCGGCGAGCGCGACCAACTTTGGAACGAACTCGCTGGGCTCTTTCCCCGCAAGCGTGATCCCGGAGAGATCGCGGAGCTGGCTTGCGAAGATGATCACGGCGATGCCGGCGGTGAAGCCGACCGTCACCGGATAGGGAATGAACTTGATGTAGGTGCCGATGCGCAGCAGGCCCGCGGCGATCAGGAACAGGCCCGCCATCAGGGTGGCGAGGATGACGCCGTCGACACCGTGGCGCTCCGCGGTCGCTGCGACCAGGACGATGAACGCGCCGGCGGGTCCGCCGATCTGGAAGCGGCTGCCACCGAGCAGCGAAGCGATGAAGCCGCCGACGACTGCGGTGTAAAGGCCGCGATCCGGCGTCACGCCCGAGGCGATCGCGATCGCCATCGACAGCGGTAATGCCACGATCGCAACCGTCAGGCCCGCGAAGACGTCGGCGCGGAAGTCCGCGATGCCGTAGCCTTCACGCCAGACGGTGACGAGCTTTGGCAAATAGAGTTCGGTGAAGCTCGGTTGACGAAGCTGGTGCAGCTTGCCCGCGTGTTCGCCCGTGATGCTCATTTCAGCAAAGTGCTCCGCTGCCCACAACGCTCCGATGCATCGTGCGGCCGCGTGCTTCGGCGCGACGGTGCGTTATTTCAACCTGCTGCAGAGCATGATCATCGCGGGATCACGCTCCCACCCGACGCGGTGGCCCCGGCTCTTTCAGCCGAACGCCGCGGCCGCCGCTTTCACTGCGCGCCTGCTCGCCGATCAGCTCGACGCCGGCCCGCTCGAACGCATCGACCACCTTGATCAGGGTCTCGACCACGCCACGCACATTGCCGGTCGAAGCCTCCATCCGCTGGATGGTCGGCAACGAAACACCGGCAAGCTCGGCCAGGGTTTTCTGGTCAATGCCCAGCAGCGCGCGGGCCGCCCGCATCTGGAACGACGTGATCACCTTAGCCTCACGGATTAACGCTTATAATTGATATCTAGAACGTGTACAATGATGTAAAATACATCACACGGAAGCGAATGCAAGCCCTCCTTCAATCCATAATCCCACTGCGGAGAAACTCTGGATTGCTTCGCTGCGCTCGTAATGACGGGTTGATGGGCCGGATCGACCAAAAAATCCGACAGGCGGAAACAGCCTCCGCCCCACCCTCTCCCCGCATAAGGGGGGCGAGGGTGGGAGAGAGATTGCGTCCCTAATACCTCACGCCGCGTGCTGATGCGCGGCGATGATCTGGTCGGCGGCGCGGCCGGTGACTTCGGCCATGTGGTCGAACGTGCGCGTGAAGCTGCCAGCGCCAGCGGTGGCCGAACGCAGCTCCACGATCAGCTCGCCGATCTCGGCTTCCGGCATCATGGCGCGGACGCAGTCCCAGCCCTCCCAACCGTCACGCGTGTCGAAGCCGAGGATCTGGCCGCGCCGCGCCGACAGGATCGCGTTGATCTTGGCGGTGGCCTCGGTCGGACAGACGATCTCGACCACGTGGATCGGCTCCAGCAGCACCGACTGGCACTGCGGCAGGCCTTCGTTCAGTCCGATCCGCGCCGCGGTGCGGAAGGCGAGATCGGAAGAGTCGACGCTGTGATAGGAGCCGTCGGTCAGCGTCACCTGCAGATCGGTGACGGGGAAACCGAGCGGACCTCGCGTCAATCCGTCGACGACGCCTTCCTCCACCGCGCCGATGTAGTTGCGCGGCACGGCGCCACCAACGACCTTCTCGGCGAACTTGAAGCCCTCGCCGCGCGGCAACGGCCTGATGTCGAGCACGACGTCGCCGAACTGGCCGTGACCGCCGGACTGCTTCTTGTGGCGGCCGCGCTGGACGATCGGCTTGCGGATGGTCTCCTGATAGCCGATGGCGGGTGGATGCGACGTGATCTTGACGCCGAAGCGGTCGCGCAGCCGCTCGCCGGCGACACGCAGATGCATTTCGCCCTGCCCCCACAGCACGGTGTCGTGGGTCTGGGCGTTCATCACGATGACGAGCGAGGGATCCTCCTCGTGCAGCCGCGTCAGCGCCTGGCCGAGCTTGACGTCGTCCTTGCGATCGGTGGCCGCAACCGAGATCGCGAGCACCGGCGGCGTCGGCTCCGCAACCGCGAGCGCCGCAGGCGGGGTCTTGCCGCTCGAGACCGTGTCGCCGGTCTTGATCGAATCGAGCTTGGCGAGCGCCACCGTATCGCCGGCTTCGGCCGCGGCACGCTTGGTGTCGTAGGCGCCGCTGACGGCAAGGATGCCGGAGACGCGGCCCGCTCCTCCGGAAGCGGATTGCAGCGTGGCGCCGTCGTCGAGATGGCCGGCGAGCAGCCGCGTCAACGACAGCTTGCCGCCATGCTGCGAATGCAGCGTCTTGAACACGAAGCCGAGCGCGTCCCTGGTCTCGGCAACGCCGAGGCGTTTTGCGGTCTGCGCTATGCCCGGCGCCTCGTGACGCAGCGCCTTCATCAAACGCAGCACACCGTTCTCGCGCGCGGCAGCGCCCAGCAGCACGGGGCAGATCAGCCCTTCGCGCAATTCACGGGCGAGATCGTCGAACACGGCATCACGCGGCGGCTGGATGTCTTCGAGCAACTGCTCCATCAGCGCGTCGTCGTGATCGGCGAGCTTCTCCAGCATCGAGAAGCGGGCTTCCTTCTCGCGATCGAGATCGCCGCCTTCGAGCGCGACCACCTCGGAGGCCTTGTGCTCGCGATAAATGAAGGCGCGCTCCAGCGCGAGATCGACGAAGCCCTCGATCAACTCGTCCTTCCAGATCGGGATCTGGCGCAGCACCAGCGGCACGCGCGAGGCAGGCTGTAACGTCGCGAGCGTTTCGCGGATGCGCTTGTTGGCGCGATCGATCTTGTTGAGGAACAGGAAACGCGGGATCTTCAGCTCTTCGAGTTCGCGCAGGATGATCTGGAGCTGCGGCAGCTTCTTTTCGTCGGCCTCGCAGACGACGATCGCGGCATCGACCGCAGGCAGCGCGGCACGCATATCGTGGGCAAACTCGACGGAGCCGGGACAATCGAGAAAGGTATAGCTGTCGCCCATGAAACTCGTGGTGGCAGCAGTCAGGCCGACGCTCATCTTGTGATGACGGGCCTCGGGCGTGGCGTCGCCCACAGAGGTTCCGGCATCGACGCTGCCGGCGCGCGGGATCGCGCCCGTTCGCGCCAGGATTGCTTCGAGAAGTGTGGTTTTACCGCTTTGGAAAGGGCCCACCAGCGCGATGCACCGTGGACCTCGGGGACTTCTGACGTCTTGTCCCATTCGCCGCCTCCTTGGTGTGGAGCTCGGCCCATGATTGGGTCGGCAAGCGCAGATGCTCTGCCCGTCCCCGAGATTTGGCAAGCGTCAAAAATCGCTGCGGTGCGTCGTCGATCGGATCAGGTCTTATAATGCCGTGATCGCAGGTCTGGTGTTCCACCTCTCCCCAGGAGAGGTGGAAAAGAGCCTGGCTCGCAAATCCTCAACGGCCCGGGCGAAGTTCCAGGCTCTCCAGACCGGCGGCGACGTTGATGCCGACCTGGCCCTGCAGGCTGAGCGGCTGGAGCGAGATCGAATTGTTGGAGCCGCCGACCAGCACGTTGCCGCCACCGCCGACGCCGAGCGAGGCGCTGCCCTGCGCACCCGCATAATTGCCGGCGAGGTCGCCGGGGCCGAGCCGGTCGACGGGTGCGAACACGCCCCATGCCAGAGCCGTCTCCTGGGTGATGCCGATGTCGAGACCGACCTTGCGGATCGTCGCGACGTAACGATCATCGGGCAGGCCGTCGGCGCGCAGCACGCAGCCGAGATGGGTCACCGATCCCACGATGAAGCCGACGCTGGCGCCGCCGCGGCATTCGAGCACGCCGACCCGCGCCGTCCGCTGCTGCGCATTGCCGCCCACGCTGGAGACAACGAGGCTGGCGGCGGCGAGCCCGGCGAAGATGAACGAACGGCGCATGACATATCTCCGGCAATGATGGGCATGGAGGGCGCGGCAGACGCCGCGCGATGGTCTATGCCACAACCGTTCGGGTGGCGCCAGATCGCGCAAGCGTGAAAGAAAAAGGGCCCGCGACGCGCGAGCCCTTTCACGTCCGATCGTTGCTGCGCGCTTAACGCAGATTACCACAGAAGCGCTGGATGCGCTTGCAGGCGTCTTCGAGGTCCGAGGTCTTGGTCGCGTAGGAGATGCGGAAGGCCGGTCCAAGGCCGAAGGCCGAACCCTGCACCACCGCGACGCCTTCGGTCTCCAGCAGTTCGGTGACGAAGTCCTCGTCATTGGCGATCACCTTGCCCGACGGCGCGGTCTTGCCGATCGTGCCCGCGCAGGACGGATAGACGTAGAACGCGCCCTCGGGACGCGGGCATTCGATGCCCTTGGCCTGGTTGAGCATGGAGACGACGAGGTCACGCCGCTCCTTGAACACCTTGTTGTTAGCGGGGATGAAGTCCTGCGGACCGTTGAGAGCTTCCACCGCCGCCCATTGCGCAATCGAGGACGGGTTCGATGTCGACTGCGACTGGATCGTCGCCATCGCCTTGATCAGATGCGCGGGGCCGCCGGCATAGCCGATACGCCAGCCGGTCATGCAATAGGCCTTCGACACACCGTTCACGGTGAGGGTGCGGTCGTAGAGTTTCGGCTCGACCTGCGCCACGGTGGTGAAGACGAAATCGTCATAGACGAGGTGCTCGTACATGTCGTCGGTCATCACCCACACATGCGGATGCTTGACCAGCACGTCGGTGAGCGCCTTCAGCTCGGCCCTGGTGTAGGCCGCGCCGGTCGGGTTCGACGGCGAGCACAGAATGACCCATTTGGTCTTCGGCGTGATCGCGCCTTCGAGCGCATCGGGCTGAAGCTTGAAGCCGGTCGCGGCGGTGCAGACCACCGGCACCGGCTCGCCGCCGGCGAGCGCCACCATCTCGGGGTAGCTGACCCAGTACGGCGCGGGAATGATCACCTCGTCGCCCGGATTGATGGTCGCCATCAGCGCATTGTACAGCACCTGCTTGCCGCCGGTACCGACGATGATCTGGTTCGGCTTGTAGGTGACGCCGTTCTCGCGCTGAAACTTCGCGATGATGGCTTCCTTCAATTCGGGAATGCCGTCGACTGCGGTGTACTTGGTCTTGCCGGCTTCGATGGCGTGGATCGCCGCCAGCTTGATGTTGGCGGGCGTGTCGAAGTCGGGCTCGCCGGCGCCGAGGCCGATGACGTTGCGGCCCGCCGCTTTCAGCGCACGTGCTTTATCCGTGACCGCGATGGTCGCGGACGGCTTCACACGGTCGAGCGCAGCGGCAAGGAAGGACATCGTCATCTCCTGACAAGCGTCGTGAACCCATGGGTCGTCACGACTCTGATTGTGGGAATGTAGACACCCTAAAACGTGTGCCGCTGCACCGCAAGAAACTTCGGCCCGATCCCGGAAAAACTTGGGCATCCGGAGCGGTTCAAGCAGCGATTTCCGGCAATTTTCCGCAACTTTGCCGCGGGAATCGCTCATATCTCGGAAGGCTTGTCCTCGGAGCAATTTTTTGCGCGATGCGCGCCCTGAATTCGATCGCCGTCATGCCATTGGCTTGTCTGGTCATGGCGAGCTGAGACACATTTCGTCCAAACGCACACGATCACGCGACGCGACGCGTCGTGTATTGACGCAAGCGTGAACTGTGCTGCATGGCCGCATGGAAATGATTTTCCGTCGCATTGCAGTGCGGTAGGGTTTTCGAGTTTTTCTATTGGCCGGCCCTTGCGGCGGATTCGCATCGGCATCATTGTCTAGCCGCGGCGCGTGGGCAGGACGCATCGCACCTTGCCATCCTTCGGAAATCGTCCCCAGAATGTACAAGCTCTATTCGATGCAGCGATCGGGCAACAGCTACAAGGTCCGCCTTGCGCTGGCGCTCTTGAACGTGCCCTACGAAGCGATCGAGGTGGACATTCTGCGCGGCGAGAGCCGCACGCCGGACTTTCTGACCAAGAACCCGTCGGGACAGGTGCCGTTGCTCGAGGTCGGCGACGACCGCTTTCTCGCCGAGTCCAATGCGATCCTCTGGTACGTCGCCGTCGGTACGCCGCTCGCACCGGAGAACCGCATCGACCGCGCCGAGGCGCTGCAATGGATGTTCTTCGAGCAGCACGCACTCGAGCCGAATATCGGCGCAGCCTATTTCTGGCTGTCGCTGGTCAAGGGCGGCCGCGACCTGCAGACCCATTCGCTGGAGGACTGGATGGAGCGCGGTTACGGGGCGCTCCAGGTGATGGAGAACCACCTCAAGAGCAACGCCTATTTCGCCGCGCGGCAACTGACCGTCGCCGACATCGCGCTGTACGGCTACACCCACCTCGCCGACCGCTGCGACTTCGACCTCCAGGCCTTCCCGGCGATCCGCGACTGGCTGAAGCGGGTGGAGGCTGCGCCGGGCTTCGTACCGATGGACTGGCGGATGGCCGACGTCAGCGACCCCGCCAGCATTGCCGCCGGCGCCTGAACGCAGCACGCGCCCTTGGGAATAGCGGGTACAAAGGTAACATTTGCCGCAATCCCGCCATTTTCAGGGCGCTAGCCGCCGCAATATTGCCGGTTGAAACTGGGAAATTCAGCAAGGTCGCGGGTGATTCGCTCGCGCGTTGAAGGATTTAGACCATGATACGGGCGTCCGGCACGGCAGGCTTTCAGGGCCAACCCGCACCCGTCGCATCCTCCCGGTTAATTCATGCGGTCGCTGCCTCGCTGGCGGTTGCCGCGCTCTCGCTGTGCCTGATCGTCGCCCTGACGGTGCTCTCGACTAAGGCGACCATGGCGATGGGCCTGCCGGTCTGATTTCCGTTTCATCCTGGTTGAGCCTTCAAGGCGCCGAGCGACCCGCACTGACCGGCATCGTAACGGGACGTCGATGAAGTCACCTGTGGTAGTCGTTGCAATCGCGCTGACTGCGGCCATCCTGGTCGCGGCGTCGCTGCTGATCGTCGTCGGCACCCGCAAGGGCCCGGGGACGTCGACGCTGAATGTGCCCGCGCTGCAGCAGCCCCTCAAGCCCGCGCATCTGGTCTAAAATCATCTGAAAGCCTTACGCTTGTGCGCAAGCGAGGCTTAGGCACGCCGCGCGAAAACGCATCGCATCGGCGGAACGTTCAGCCAGTGTTGCCGCCTTAGCTCGTTCGAGGAGGAGCGAGACTGGTCGATGCGAGTCCGATGGCGTGCGATCTCCGGTCCGATGCTGACGGCAGCAACCCTGCTGCTGGCGACGGTGTTCGATCGCTTTATCCCCACGGCCTCGCCCGCGCCGCTGCTGGTCTGCATCGTGGCGCTCGCCGGCGCATTGTCGGGTCTCGCCTCCGCCGTCACCAGTGCGGCCATCGCGGTGATCGGCGCCGCGCTGCTCATCCTCGGCCGTCACGGCGTTTCCGGCTCGACCACCGCCGATCTGGCCCCGCTCGGCCTCATGGCGATCGCGGCTGCCGCCACGGCCGGCATCACCGGCCTGATGCGCGAGCGGCTACTCGGCACGTTCGCGGCCGAGCGCCGGAGCCACGCCACGGCGGCACGGCTGTCGGCCGCGCTCGACCAGGTCGATATCGGCATCGTGCTGCTCGATGCCGAGACGCGGGCCGAGTTCATCAACCGCGCGTTCCGTGACTATTTCGCGGTGCCGGATGAGATCGCCGACGGCAAGCCGCCCTTCATCGCGCTGATGTATCACGGCCGCGACACTGGCGCGTTCGAGCTGCCCGAGGAGGAACTCGGCACCTTCATTGCACAGCGCATGGAGATGGTGCGGATCGGCGACGCCACGCCGATCAACATCGCCTTGCGCGCCGGCGAGGTGCTGCGCTTCGTCTGCACGGCACTGCCCGACGGCGGGCGCATGCTCAGCTACACACCGGTGACCGATCTCGTACGCCACACCGACGCGCCTTCACGCGCCGACTACTACCGCTCGCTGCGCGATCCCGCCGGCCGCAGGCTGATCCGGCATCTGCGCGTCGCGGAGTGATGCGACCAGCGATTGATCAGCACGCCCGTCTTCACGTATGAAGGACATCACATCGATCGCAGGAAATCGACATGTCGCTCGCCATTCGCGCCGTCACCAGGCAGGACTATGATCAATGGCTGCCGCTGTGGGACGGCTACAACGCCTTCTACGGCCGCTCCGGCCCGACCGCGCTGGCGGGCGAGATCACCGCGGCGACGTGGCAGCGTTTCTTCGATGCCTACGAGCCGGTGCATGGGCTGGTTGCCGAGAGCGACGGCAAGCTGCTCGGCATGACGAACTACCTGTTTCATCGCAGCACCACGGCGATCGAGCCGTCATGCTATCTGCAGGACCTGTTCACCTCCGAGGAAGCGCGCGGCAAGGGCGTCGGCGCGGCGTTGATCCATGGCGTGTATGAGCGGGCGAAACTGGCGGGATCGCCACGCGTCTATTGGCAGACGCACGAGACCAATGTCACGGCGCAGCGCCTGTACGACAAGGTCGCGGAGCGCTCCGGCTTCATCGTCTATCGCAAGCTGTTCTGACCCGGGCGCGCATCTGTGGATAAGTCCGCCTGTCACCCGCGTAACATAGCCGGACTACGCTGCATCTGCGTCTGATCAGGCCCCCCGTCACCGATCAAGCGCCCCAAGCGGTCCCCGTCAGTCGCCGCGTCTGACAGGGGCCGCATTTTTTTGTCCGCCCTGCCGGCATGGCAGCAGCGCGGCGCGCGCCTTGCTGCTGCGGCGCACGATGGTCACAATGGGTGGCTGCTCTCTCTGACAGGATCCACCATGGAAATTCGCAATCTCGGCGCCTCCGGCCTTCGTGTGTCCGCGGTCGGGCTCGGCTGCAACAATTTCGGCCAGCGCACGGATCTGGAGACCTCGCGCAAAGTGATCCATCGCGCGCTCGACCTCGGCATCACGCTGTTCGACACCGCCGACATCTATTCGAACATGGGCGGCTCGGAAACCGTGCTCGGCGCAGTGCTGGGCGAGCGCCGCAAGGACATCGTGCTGGCGACGAAATATTCCAAGCCGATGGCCGAGGACGGCACCAAGCAGGGCGCCTCGCGCCGCTATATCATGAACGCCGTGGAAGCGAGCCTGAAGCGGCTGAAGACGGATTACATCGATCTCTACCAGCAGCACGACTATGACCCGCTGACGCCGATCGAGGAGAGCCTGCGCGCGCTCGACGATCTCGTCCGCCAGGGCAAGGTGCGCTACATCGGCAATTCGAACTTTCCGGCTTGGCGCGTCGCTGAAGCCGAGTACGTCGCGCGCGCGATGAATGTCAGCCGCTTCGTCTCCTGCCAGGACGAATACTCGCTGGTCGTGCGCGACATCGAGAAGGACCTGCTGCCGGCAGCAACGGAGTACAAGCTCGGCCTGTTGCCGTTCTTCCCGCTTGCCAGCGGACTTCTGACCGGCAAGTACCGCAAGGGCGAGGCCGCGCCCGGCGACACCCGCTTCGGCAAGGTGGAACGGCTGCGCGAGCGCTACGTCACGCCTCGCAACGAGGACATCGTCGAGAAGCTCCAGGCCTTCGCCAAGGCCCGCGGCCACAGCTTGCTCGAGCTCGCCTTCTCCTGGCTCGCCGCCCGCCCGCAGGTGTCGAGCGTGATCGCCGGCGCCACCCGCGTCGAGCAGATCGAGCAGAACGTCAAGGCGATCGCGTGGAAGCTCAATGCCGAGGAGATGGCGGAGATCGACAAGATCACCCTGGGCTGACGTTCTAGGCGCGGCGCTACTTCGCCACGGTCTGGATCACCTCGAAGCCTTCGAACTGGGGATGGCCGAGATAGGCCGGCTTGGTGTCACCGGCCCGCGCATGCGCCGCGCGGAACGCATCGGATTTGGTCCACGCCTCGAAGGCGGCATGGTTCGCCCAGATGGTGTGCGAAGCGTAGAGCGTATGGTCCTCGAGCTCTGGCCCTTTTAGCAAATGGAATTCGACGAAGCCCGGCACCTTGTCCAAATGCGTGTCGCGCGTGAGCCAGACCTGCTCGAAGGCGGACTCGGAGCCCTTGGCGACACGGAAGCGGTTCATGGCGATGTACATGGGTGGTCTCCTGATGCTCGGCTCATCATGTCGTCATTCCGGGACGCGCCGCAAGGCGCGCGCCCGCAATGACGGTTAGGCAACCAATCCCTTCATCGGCCTTGCGCTCGCGCTGTCCGGGAACACCGTCTCGGCCAGCACGCGATCGGACAGGCCGAACTGGTCCTGCAGCACGCCCTTGACGACGCAGCGGAGATCGGTGGTCGGCTTGAGGTCGCGCCCCTCGTAGAGATTGGCGAGCTTGAGGCCTGGCCAGTCGGAGATGACGCGGCCGCCTTTCACGGCGCCGCCGGCGAGCAGCGCGATCGTGCCGGTGCCGTGATCGGTGCCGTCGGTGCCGTTGATGCGTGCGGTACGGCCGAATTCGGTGGCGACGACGACGACGGTGTCGCGCCAGCGCTCCCCCAAGCCGCTTTCGAATTCGGCGAGCGCGCCGTCGAGCCCGCCGAGCAGAAAGGCGAGACGACCGACCGGGCCGCCCTCGTTGGCATGCGTGTCCCAGCCGTCGAAGGCAAGCGCGGCGATGCGCGGGCCGTCATCCGCCGCCATCAACTTGGCCGCGCCACGCGCGACCTGGCGCATCTGCGCCACCGCATTGCCGGGCTTCGGCTTCATGTCGGCGCCGCTCGCGGCCTTGTCGAGCTGGAGGCCTTGCGACAGGGCCATCGCCAGCGCGGGATCGCGATGACGGTAGAGATCGACGAGGCGCATCGCGGTGTCGTCGTCGGCCTGCGGCAGCGCCACCGGCGCCCAGCCGACGGTCGGTGCGTTGCCACGCAACACCAACGGCGTGGTGGGCCCAACCGCAAGCGCGCTCGATACACGCTCGCCGCGCGGCAGCGCTTCCAGCGCGCGATTGAGCCAGCCGGACTGCACGCGGCCCGGCCCGGCATAGCCGCTTTCGAGCACGTCCTGGCCGTCGAAATGCGAGCGGTCGCGATAGGGCGTCGCCACCGCGTGGATCACCGCGGCGTGCTTGTCGCGATACATGCGCGCGAACTCCGGCATCGCCGGATGCAGCGCAAAGAACGAATCCAGCATGATCGCGGGATGCGCTCCATCCGCTGCAAGCGCGATCGAGCCGTGCAGGCCTGCATAATCGGGATCGCCGATCGGCGCGACGGTCGAGAGACCGTCGAGCGCGCCGCGCAGGATCACCACGACCAGCCGGGGATCGCGGCCATCAGCGGCACGTGCGAATTTCGGCAAGTAAGCCCAGGCTGCAAACGACGCGCCGCCGAGCAGTAGCCTACGACGCGAGGTGAGGAGGCGGTTCTCGACGTAGTCGACCATCATCATCTCCTTTGCATTTCCGGCGACATCAAGAGCAGCGCCAGGGCCTGCTGGCGCGATTCCGCGCGCTCGATGGTTTTACGCGTCTCGATGGAGGCCGCGTCGGCTGCAGCAAATTCCAGCAGATCCAGCGGATCGATGTTGGGCCCGAGCCGTGCACCCATTTGCGCGGCGATATCGAGCCTGAGTTTCATGCCCTCGGGCGCAGCCCACGCCGCGGTGGTATCGGGGAAACCATTGGGGCCGGCGGGCGACCACAGCGGCTGCCCCAGCAGGTTCAGATTGTTCAGATAGGCGCCGGGATCCTCCGGGACGCGGGCGAGCAGCCGGCCGCTCGCGACCAGGAAATCGTAAGGCGAGCGCATCTTGGTCAGCGGCGCCTTCCAGGCCTCGTCGGAATCGACCAGTGCCGTCGCAAGCGCCTTGAGGTCGCCGTCGGTCTTGACGAAGACATCGCGCAACCGCGCGACCAATGCCGGAGGCGGCTCGTCGGCGACGAAATGACGGACGAATTTGGTGGCGATGAAGTTCGCGGTTGACGGATGGCGCGCGATATCGGCGAGCGCGGCTTCGCCCTGCGCAAGGCCTGTCGCCTCGTAGGTCTTGCCGAGCAGCATCTGCGCGCCGGGCTGGTGCGCATTGGCGTTGAACACGAAGGAGCCGGGTGCGCCGAGCTGCCCCTGCCGTCCGGCAAAGGTCCAGCCGGTGATGATGCGTGCGAGCGCGGTGACGTCCTCCTGCGAATAGCCACCGCCGACGCCGAGCGTATGCAGCTCCATGATCTCGCGCGCGAGATTTTCGTTGAGCCCGCGCTTGCGATTCTGGCCCGCGCGCGAATCCGGCCCGAGCGATTGCTGGTTGTCGAGGAAGAACAGCATCGCCGGATGCTGCTCGACCGCCTTCAGCATGTCGGCGAAGCGTCCGAGCACATGCGGCCTGATTGCCTCGCGCTCGAACGCGCCGGCCCAGATCCGCGCCAGCTCGCCCTTGGTCGCGGAAATGCAGAAATGGTTGGACCAGAACGCGACGAGACGCTCGGTGAAGCCGCAGGTGGCCAGTGTCGCGCGCTGCAGGCGCGCCAGTGCCTCGGCGCGGAAGGTCTTCTGAATCACGTTGAGCGGTTGCGGAGCCGGCTTTGCCGAAGGCGGTGCGACCGCACTGGGCTGTATCGCGTCCGGCTTTGCGACACTGTCCGCCGGCTTTGCCTCGGCCATCTGGCCGGCGACCTCCGTTGCTGCCGCATTCAGCGAGAGATTGCGGCGGAGCCCTGGCTTCTGATCCGTGGGCGCAGGCGACGGCGTCTCGGCGGGCGCGGCCGCCTTGGCCGTTTCGCGCGCCTGCCTGACTTGATCCTGATAGGCGAAGACTGCCTGCCCAAGTTGCTGTGTCGATTGCAGACCGGGCGCCTCCAGCAACACCCCGCTTGCGCGGACGAACTCCGCCTTCACAAAGCCGCGTGGATCTGAGGCGGCATTGATGAGATCGCCGGAGGCGCCGCCGCGGGCGCCGAGGCCAAAACGGTTGAGCGCGACGAGCGCGGCTTGCGAATCGCGGGCCATCAATTTGTCCTTCGCGTGCCGAGAGCCGCTTTCGGAGTCCGCATGCGACGCCTAATATACAGCAGCGACCGATGAACCCGACATGAAAATCACGGCGAAGCTTCGACGGAAATCATGACAAATTCGAAAGATTTCTCAGCCCCGGAACCGCGCCGCCTCGCCTGCGCGCGCTGCGGCACCGAGTTCGGCTGCGATCTCTCGGGCACCTGCTGGTGCGCGGAGGAGACAGCGAAGCTGCCGATACCGGTCGAGAGCGAAGACTGCCTGTGCCGGGAGTGTTTGAGGAAAGCGGCGGAGGAAGCCCATAGCCCGGATGGAGCACGAGCGTAATCGGGGGATCGTTCCGTCGACGGCGGCCCCGGATTTCGCCGCGCTCATCCAGGCTACGAAACTAGACTGGATGCCCCGGCGATTTCCGCGCAATGCCGTCGAACGCGTCGAGCAGTTTTTCGCGCCAGGCATAAACCGGATCATCCGGCTCGAGCAGCTTGAACGGGCTGACCACGCGCGCCCATTGAAAGCCTCCGAACACGATATAGTCGGCATAGTTCGGCGTAGCGCCGCCGATGAAGGGCTGCTTCTTGACGGTCTGTCGCATCACCTCCAGCGATTTGCGGAACGCGACCACGCCGGTGTCGCGGCTCGCCATGACCTGTTCCAGGCTGTTGCCGCCGAAGCGCGCCTCGCGCGACTGGCGGAAATAGGCGGCATCGACTTCGGCGAGATTGTTCGGGATGTCGGCCACGATCAGCGGAAAGATGCCGCCGACGATCGCGATGTCGCCCCAGGCGTTGAGCATGCGCGCCATGGCACGGCCGCCTTCGCCGCCGAAGAGCGACGGACGGTCCGGGAAATTGTCTTCGAGGTAATTTGCGATCGTCCAGGAATCGACGACGGGCTTGTCGTGATGCAAGAGCACCGGCACCTTCTCCGAGCCGTGCGGCGCGATCGCGCTCTTTTCGGTGAAGCGCCAGGGCAGCGATTGCGCGGACAGGCCTTTATGCGCCAGCGCCATCCGCGTGCGCCAGCAATACGGGCTAAACGGGCGCGCGGGATCGATGCCGACGAGTTCGTAGAGCTTGAGTGACATGGTGGTCTTCCGTCATCGCGAGCGCGAGCGAAGCAATCCAGACTGCCGCCGCGAAAGACATTCTGGATTGCTTCGCTCGCGCTCGCAATGACGATGTGATGAGGCATCACCGCCCGTACGTGCGCAGCAACCTCTCGCCGTCTTCCGTCACCGCGATGACCAGCCCGAGACCTGGCAGGGTCTCGCGCGAGACGAGCCCGCGATCCGCGGCATCTTCCCAGATGGTCAGGCGCGGGCAGGAGGTCTTCCAGGTCGCGATCACCTCGGCATAGGCGCGCGGCTCGCGTGCGATCCATTCGACGAAGTCCAGCACCAGCGGATCGGCTATCTCGCTCATTGCAAACCTCCCTTTTCGAAGGCGGCCAGCACCGGTGTGCGAACCATCAACCAGCCGCCATAGGCGATGTAGTAACAGGCAATGGTGGTGATCAACTTGTTGGACCAGGCGATGAATTGCTGGTCGGTCATGGCTTCCAGGATGCGCCGCGCCAGCGTGGTGCCGAGCATCGAGGCGGCGATCGCGACGCCAGCGAGCATGGGATCGAGGCTCGCAGCCTGGTCGATGATGCCGCCGAAATAGATCAGCTTGGTGAAATGGCTGACGAGCTGGCACATCGCTTTCGTCGCCACCTTCTCGCGCCGGCCGAAATCGCCGCCGAGGAAGAAGGTATCGAGCAACGGCCCCGACACGCCGGTCATCAGCATCAAGCCCATGCAGATCATGCCGTAGACGGTGCCCTGCCAGAGGCTGTCGGGATTAGGCTTGATGCTCGCGGGCAACAGCCGTGCCATGAATGGGGTGATGCCGAGCAGCAGCAGCGCCATCGGCTTGTCAGGTACGTAGCGGGTGAGCGACCAAGCCGCGAGCGCGACGGCAGCGCCGACCATGTAGTTCGCGACCGGCCGCCAGCGGATATGCGCACGCCAGAGAAACGCGCGCCAGCCGTTCGAGGCCATCTGCGTGATCGCATGCAGCACCATTGCGGTCGGCAGCGGCATCAGCGCCAGCAGCACGCCGATCAGGATCAGCCCGCCCGCCATGCCGAACAGCCCCGACAGGAACGCGGTGGCCACCATCAGCAATCCGAGGGCCGCGATCATGATGGGCGTCACGAAGATTCCTCTCGGCAGGCATGGGGGTGCAGGCTGTCTCAACTCCTCGCCCCGCTTTTCCAAGGCGGAGAGGCGGAAGCGCTACCCGGAAAAAATCAGTCTGAAACGACGCTGCAAAATCTGCCCTGCTTGCTCCACCTTCGCAAACTGAGTTATCTTGGCCTGGCCTCAGCTTTCCTGAGGGTCCTGGACAAGGTCTTGCATTTGCGGCGCCTGTTGTTTCTCAACGGCATCAAGGCATTCGAAGCGGCGGCGCGGACCGGCAGCTTTGCGGCGGCCGGGCTCGAGCTGAGCGTTTCGGCGGCCGCAGTCAGCCGCATGGTGCATCTGCTGGAAGAGCGGCTCGGCGTCGCGCTGTTCGAGCGCAAGGCCAACAAGCTGGTGCTGACGCAGGCCGGCCGTGCCTATCAGAGCGGGCTGACGCCGATCTTCGATGCGCTGGCCAGCCTCACCGCGCAGGTGACCGCCCCGGCAAGCGTGCGCGTGCTCACCATCGGCGTCGGCCACACCTTTGCGATGCGCTGGCTGATCCCCCGCCTGTCGGAGTTTCGCAGCGAGGAGCCGGACATCGAGGTGCGCTTCACCACCGGCGGCGCATCCGTGCCATTCGGCGAGGACTGGAGCTGCGGCATCAAGCTCGGCACCGGTGACTGGCCCGGGCTGGTCGCCGAGCCGCTGTTCGCCGGCGATCTCACCCCGGTCTGCGTGCCCCGCCTCGCGAGCGGCCTGAAGCGCCCGACCGATCTCAAGGGCCCGAGCCTGATCCGGGTCGAACATTCACCCGAGGACTGGCCGATCTGGCTGAAGGCCGCAAACCTCCCTCGCATCAATCCGCGCGGGCCCGAGTTCCAGTTCTACGGCCAGGCGCTGCAGGCCGCTGCCGACGGGCTCGGCATCGCCATGGGCATCCGCCCCTATATCGACGACGACCTTGCCGCCGGCCGGCTGGTCGCCCCGTTCGACCTCTCGGTGCCCAAGGGCATGCGCTGGTATCTGGTCTATCGCAGTTTCCAGACCGAGCAGCGCGACTTCGCCGCGTTCCGCCGCTGGATCATGCGCGCGGCCTCGGAACCCGCAGCCCGCCCCGTCAAGCGGACGGGCCGTGTCACCGGGCGAAACTGACGCGGAACGGCAAAAAAGCCCGCCCCCTGTGAACGGCTTCACATTCCGCCATCCGCAAATGTGGTCTCCTGACCCTCCGAAAAGAAAGTGGGACCGACAAGAAATGACGACGCTCTACGACGGTTTTGACATTGAATCCTTCGAGGCGGGCAAAGGCCTCTGGCACGCCCGCATCCGCCGCGCCGACCTCAGCCCCGTTGCCATCGACGGCGTGCTGTTTCCGGCGATGGAAGTCGGTTTCGCCTGGCCCGATCCGAGCGCCGCGATCGCCGACGCCAAGCACCACATCGACCGCTTCCGGCGCCGGGCCGACAGCGACGACGAATAAGCAGGCCGGACGGCAAGCAACCAGACAACACGGCGAATAGGGGGGAACCGGGTCATGTCAGTCATCGAAATCGAAGACACGTCGCGACCGAGGATCTACAGCCGCGATGTGTTGTCGAAATGCCCGGAATGCAGCGGCGATCTCGAGGTGCTCCGTGTGATCGGCGGCCGCGCCGGATGCGAGTATTGGGCGATGCGCTGCGAGGAGTGCGGCGGTATCCACCTCGACATCCTCGAGCCGTATCTGGCGAGCGGGGACGACAAGGGTCCGCTGCCGGCGGCGTGAGCCCTGCTCTGCTGCCAACCTGCTGTCAGCAGGCTGCATGGCGGCGGTCATTCGCCCTTTTCTGAGGAGCGGACTCGTCCCATATTCGCCCCATGGCGAAGAAACCTGCTCCCCCGAAATCCCCCAAATCCAAGGCCCCGAACTCGAAGGCACATCGGCCCGATGTGCAGCCGATTGGGCCGGCGCTGGCTGAACTTCTGAATCCCGCGATCAATCGCGGCGACGCCGGGCTTGGATCGGGCACCGGGCTGCAGCCGCCGCCGGACAATTCGCGCGACCGCCGCTCGGGCGGCGAGGCTGCGGCCCATCGCGCGCGGGCCTCGACGCCCAAAGACCTGCAAAAGCAGTTTCCGCATGATAATGCGCGGCCGATACCGCTGCGGTCCAACCCGCAGCCGCCGGGCTCCCGCGACACCGGGAGCGGTGGCTTCGACGAGACGCCGCAGGCCAATTACGGCACCGCGGCCACGATCCCGACGCTCGATCCGGAACTGGCGCGGCAGCTCGGCCTGCCCACCGAGGAGGACGATGCCGAAGCGCTGGCGCGTCCACCGCGCAGCAAGCTGGAGGCGCTCGGCGTCAAGGCGACCGCCGACGCGCTGGAGTCGCTCATCCGCGAGGGCCGGCCGGAGTTCCGCAAGAACGACGGCTCTACCAAGGTGTGGACCCCGCACCGGCCGCCGCGGCCGGAAAAGTCCGAAGGCGGCGTGCGCTTCGAAATCAAGTCGCCCTATGAGCCGCGCGGCGATCAGCCGACCGCGATCAAGGAGCTCGTCGAAGGCATCCAGCGCAACGACCGATCGCAGGTGCTGCTCGGTGTCACCGGCTCCGGCAAGACCTACACCATGGCCAAGGTGATCGAGGCGACGCAGCGCCCCGCCATCATCCTGGCGCCGAACAAGACGCTGGCCGCCCAGCTCTATGGCGAGTTCAAGAGCTTCTTCCCGGACAACGCGGTCGAATATTTCGTCTCGTATTACGACTACTACCAGCCGGAAGCCTACGTCCCGCGCACGGACACCTACATCGAAAAGGACTCCTCCATCAACGAGCAGATCGACCGCATGCGCCACTCGGCGACGCGCGCGCTGCTCGAACGCGACGACGTCATCATCGTCGCTTCGGTGTCGTGCATCTACGGTATCGGCTCGGTCGAGACCTACACCGCGATGACCTTCGCGTTGAAGAAGGGCGAGCGCATCGACCAGCGCCAGCTGATCGCCGACCTCGTCGCGCTGCAGTACAAGCGCACCCAGCACGATTTCACCCGCGGCACGTTTCGCGTGCGCGGCGACGTCATCGACATCTTCCCGGCGCACTATGAGGACCGGGCCTGGCGCGTGAACCTGTTCGGCGACACCATCGAGACCATCGAGGAGTTCGACCCGCTCACCGGCCACAAGCAGGACGAGCTCGAATTCATCAAGATGTACGCCAACTCGCATTATGTAACGCCGCGCCCGACGCTGGTGCAGGCGATCAAGTCGATCAAGGCCGAACTGAAGCAGCGGCTCGACCAGTTGCACAACCAGGGGCGCCTGCTCGAAGCGCAGCGGCTGGAGCAGCGCACCACATTCGACCTCGAGATGATGGAGGCGACGGGCAGCTGCGCCGGCATCGAGAACTATTCGCGCTATCTCACCGGGCGCCTGCCCGGCGAGCCGCCGCCGACGCTGTTCGAATACGTCCCCGACAACGCGCTGGTGTTCGCCGACGAGAGCCACGTCACTGTGCCTCAGATCGGCGGCATGTTCCGCGGCGACTTCCGCCGCAAGGCGACGCTGGCCGAATACGGTTTCCGCCTGCCCTCGTGCATGGACAACCGTCCGCTCCGCTTCGAGGAATGGGACATGATGCGGCCGCAGACGGTCGCGGTGTCGGCGACGCCCGGCGGCTGGGAACTGAACGAGAGCGGCGGCGTGTTCGTCGAGCAGGTCATTCGCCCGACCGGCCTGATCGATCCGCCCGTCGACATCCGCCCTGCCCGCACCCAGGTCGACGATCTCGTCGGCGAGGTGCGCGCCACCGCGCAGGCCGGCTACCGCTCGCTGATCACGGTGCTGACCAAGCGCATGGCCGAGGATCTCACCGAATATCTGCATGAGCAGGGCATCCGCGTCCGCTACATGCACAGCGACATCGACACCATCGAGCGCATCGAGATCATCCGGGACTTGCGCCTGGGCGCGTTCGACGCGCTGGTCGGCATCAACCTGTTGCGCGAAGGCCTCGACATCCCCGAATGCGCGCTGGTCGCGATCCTCGACGCCGACAAGGAAGGTTTTCTACGCAGCGAAACATCCTTGATCCAGACCATCGGCCGCGCCGCGCGCAACGTCGACGGCAAGGTGATCCTCTATGCCGACCAGATGACGGGCTCGATGGAGCGCGCCATCGCCGAAACCAACCGCCGCCGCGAAAAGCAGGTCGAGTACAACACCGCCAACGGCATCACGCCGGAGAGCGTGAAGAAGCAGATCGGCGACATCCTCAACTCCGTGTACGAGCGCGACCACGTGCTGATCGAGGTCGGCGGCCACGACATGACCGACGACGTCATCTCGATCGGCCACAATTTCGAAGCCGTGCTCGGCGATCTCGAAACCCGCATGCGCGAAGCCGCCGCCGACCTGAACTTCGAGGAAGCCGCCCGCCTGCGCGACGAGGTCAAGCGCCTGCGCGCCACCGAGCTCGCCGTGGTCGACGACCCCACCGCCAAGCAGCGCGTTGTGCAGGGCAAAGCCGGCGCCTATGCCGGCAGCAAGAAGTACGGCGATGCGGCCAACCTGCCCGTCAGCGCGATGAAGAAGAAAACGGTGAGCTCCGCCCTGAAAGCCAGCGGCGGCGGCAGCGGCTCGAAGGTGCACAAACCGCATCTCGACGAGATGCACGGGCCGGAGTCACTGCCCTATCGCGAGAAGCAGACGCTGCCGGCAAAACCTTTCGGCAGCACGAGCCGGATCATCCAGCCGACGGATTCAAGGCAGTCGGGGCCGGAGTTCGGCCCGGCGCCGAAATCGACGGGCGGAATGCCGGGGCGACGCGGCGGGTGGAAAAAGAGGTAGGTTGCGCGGTATCAACCGTGCCATTCGTGGCTATGGATTCTCAGATGCGCAATTGCGCATCATAGCTCTCCGCGTTGCGGCGCTCCGGAACGAGAGGTCGCCCTCACCCCACACTCACTGCCAGCAGCGACAGCAGAAGCACCGAGGCCACGAGCTGCACCGACGTTGCGGGCCTGACGCGCCAGCGGGCGATCTTCTCGGAGAAGGACAGGCTCGCGTCGAAGAAATTCTTCTCGTAGCCGTTCTTCAATTTCGGGAATCTTGTTCCAAGCCAGATGACGAGGCCGCTGTAGAGCAGCGTCGCCATGACAACGGTGAGCGCGCGATGGCCGCCGCGATCATCGCCAAGCAGCTTCGCTATCAGCGATGCTGCCGCGAAGATCGGGAAGCCCTGCAGAGTCGCGGTCAGCGCAAAGCCTTCGAGCCAGTTGAGCGGGCCAAATTTCGGCGCGGTGATCGAGGTCATGATGCCCTCACCCCACGCTCGCCGTCACCACGGCCATCACCGACAGCAGCAGCACGATGGTCACGAGTTGGAGAGAGGCGACCGGCTGCGTGCGCCACGCGGTGATCTTGTCGGACAGCGACAGGTGGGCCTCGAAGAATTTCGGCTCGTAGACGGTCTTGAAGAAGCCCGGGAAGCTCGGGCCGAAGGTCACGGCCAGCATCGCGTGGGCGAGCGAGGCGATGGCGACGAAGATGGCCACGCCGGGGTCGCCGGACAGGTCGTGGTTGCCAGCGAGCTTGAGCAGGAACGCGGCGGCGGCGAAGGTCGGGAAGCTCTGCAGTGTCGCGGTCAGCGCGAGGCCTTCGAGCGCGTTGTGCAGGCGGGACTTTCTGGCGGTGGCAATGGCGGCCATGGCACGTCTCGCTGATGACATGGGGATGACGATACGCGCGGAGGGCCGGGCGTGATGTGAGATGGGTCACGCGCCTTTTGGGCTCCGGAACGGGAGCGAAATGGATCCCGGGGGTCGCGCCAGATGGCGCGCCCCGGAAAGACAGAGAATTACAGCTTCCCCTGCCCGTTCACCTGGCTTTGCTGCTGGCGCTGCTTGTCCTGTTCCTTGGCGTGGTGGCGGCCGTAGAGGCAGCCGGCGGCGGCGCCCAGCACGCCGTGATGGCCGGCATAATGGCCGGCGACGCCGCCGACGATGGCGCCCTTGATGCAGCCCTTGGCGTTGGCGGCGGAATTTGCGCCGAGCATGAGCAGCGCGGCGGTGACGGCGAGAAGCGGCGATTTCATGGGTCGATGTCTCCGAATGCGGCGGTTGGACGCTCAACGAGCGGGGGAGGGTCCGGGTTCCCCATCCGGACGAGGCGCGCCCGCCGATAGGCCCGCGGTTGTGCATGGTACAGGGTTGCGCAACCCGCAAATTGCACCCCATGAACGCGGCATGGCGCCGCCGCGTCAAACTCGGCAAGCCACCTGTGTTTTTGCGGATTGATGGACCCGCGACGCCCAAGGTAGCGTTTACATTCCACGTTCAACGAGGGCGGGAGCGGCATGACGGTCGAAATGCTGAACAAGCAGCGCGTGCTGCATCTGCTCGACGCCTTTGCGCGGGGCGATCTCGAGGCGGCGCTGGCGTGCTGTACCGAGGACGTCGACTTCCTCACCCATGCGCCGATCGACGTGCTGCCGCACATGGTGCCGCGCCACGGCAAGCAACAGCTGCGCGAGCTCTGGCAGACGATCTGGTCGCGCTATTCCGAGGTCCGCTACAAGGCGCGGCACATCGTTGCCGAGGCCGACCAGGTCGCGACCTACATGCACACCTACTTCAAGAAACGAAGCAACGACCGCATAGTGCAGTTCGACATGGCCGTGTTCTACACTTTCCGCGGCGGACTGGTGGCGGAGATCCGCGAGATCATCGATTCCTACGATCTGGTGCAGCAGGTGCTGGAGCGCGAGATCGGGCCTTTGATCGAGGGGCGGCAGCCGGATTAAGCCTTCCCCCGCCCTGGAACCCGGGCGCAAGGCGACCCACACCTGGAAATACGGGGTCCTGTTGCAAATCTCACATATTGCCATCAATTGTGCATTGCAAAAATGTGAATTGCGTTTTGGCCGAAACCACCTATTTGTTTGCATACAAATGAGTTGAGCCCCACCGCCGGACTGCGCCTGGGGTCGTTTTCCGTTTTTATCGCAAGCCAGCGTCAGGACTGCCCAAAATGACAGAGCACAGCCTCTGGCGTTTCTCGCGCGCGTTGCACCGCGCGATCAACGACCGGCATTTCGAGGACATCGAGGCCCTGATCGACGAGGACGTCGAATGGGCGCTCTACGGCCCGATCGACATGTTTCCGTTCCTTGGCGCGCGCCAGGGCAAGGACGCCGTGCTCGAGGTCATCCGCCAGCTCGGCGACAATTTCCAGGTCCGCCGCTTCGACCGCGAGAGCATCATGCTCGGTGTCGATTCCGCCGCCTCGATGCTGCGCTACTCGCTGACGGCACTGGATTCCAGCAAGCCGATCAGCTTGCGGGTCGCGCAGTTCGCCCAGTTCAAGGCGGGAAAGCTCACCAGCATGCGCGTCCTGATCGACACCTTCGACCTGGTCGAGCAGGCACTCGGCCGCGCCATTCATCTGCCGAAGATGACCAGCGTCGGTTGAGGGGGACACCAACGGGCCCCGTTTTTCGGGACCGATGACGATGCCTGACGCGACGTCCTGGCCTCCAGCCCCGCCGGATGCCGTCGCATCGAGAGCTGTCGTCGGGCGCGCACCTCTCGCGCGGCCCGTTGGTTCGCGTCCGCATGCCACAATTTCGCAACGATAAATCCGCATTGATGCAAGCAGACCGAATGGCGCATGGTCATCACCAGGGACCGCCTTATATTGGCGGCCAACATGCGTTGGGGTTCGCGGGCAGGACGATGGAATTCTCGACAGGTTTTGGCTGGACCAGGCTGCCGGTGGCGGCCGCGTTCATCTTGGGCTCGGTGCTGACGGCTTCTGCGCAGATCATTCCGCCCTTCTCTCCACCCGCGGCCGTGGCCGACGACGACGAGAGCGAGACGGCGGAGGCGCCCGACGTCAACGACCCCGACGTGATGAAGGGCATCGACGTCGACAAGCTCGACTGGAGCCAGCTAGCGGTCGACGCCGGCACCGGCATCGACCCCATGGCCGCCAAGAAGCGCGCGCAGGCCGCCGCCAAGGATGGCCTCGACTGGTCGTCGAACGCCAATGCCAACGGCTCCTCGGCGGTCACGGTGAAGCAATCCGTTTTCTCGTTCTGGGATACGCGGATCGGCGCTGACATGACGGTGGCGAGCGAGCCGCGGACGATGTCCGAGCTGCTGGCGCAAAAGGCCAGCAATGGCGGCAACCTGCCGCAATCCTCCGGCAGCGCCTGGGCGACGGCAACCGGGCCCGGCGCGGGCGTGATCTGGGACAAGACCGCGGTGGAAGCCCGAGTCGATCCCGGCTCGGAACAGAGCAGGCTCGGAGCGTCGCTGATCAAATCGGTGCCGCTGTCCGGCGACACCTCGCTGACGCTGCAGAACGGCTACAGCGTCAACCAGCAGGGCACGAGTGCGGTCCCCGGCCTCGGCGGCCACGTCACCCGCAATTACGAGACCGACCAGTCCGCCAAGGTCACCCTCACCGACACCGGCACCAGCGTCACCGCCGGCCAAACGCTGTCGACCACCGACGACAAATGGCTGCGCAAGGTCGGCGCCGAGCAGAAGCTGTTCGACAACGTCACCGTCTCCGGCTCGGTCGGCGAGACCTCGCAAGGCGCGATCAACAAGAGCGTGACGGCGGGCTTCAAGAAGAGCTGGTGACGCCTGCGCCTCTCCCCAGAAGCGGAGCGCGAGCGAGTCGCGCACCGGCTGTATCGAGGCGTTCAGATTCTCGTAACCATACGCCACGGCAAAACCCCCGAATGGTCCGCCCTTGCCGCATCTCGGCCCATTTGCGGCCAAAATCGGAAGAGCAGATGAGCGTGCCTCGCAGAATTCGTCGTGCGGGGGACACTCGCGCTGCGCTCAACGCGAACAGGGGAATAACGATGAACGCCATGCGTCCGGAAAAGACCGAAGCCGCCGAAACCGAGACGGTCGACACCAACCTCGCTGCAGTCACCGAAGTCGAAGCCGGCATCCGCGACTTCGTCCGCAACGATATCGCCTATCTGCGCCGTCCGGCGGCAACGACCACCGACGCGCCGCCGCTCGACCCGAGCGCGGAAGCCACCGTCACCAACGTCAACTCGCTGATCCAGCGCGTCGCCGGCACTTCGCTCGCCGAAATCGAGAATTTGATCTCCGAGCTCGAGAGCCTGCGCGACCTGCTGCATGCCGAAGGCCAGCGCGTCCAGCGCGAGATCTCCGGCTACGCCCAGCTCAGCCAGGCCGCGATGAAGTCGACCCGCATGATCGCCGACAACGTCGCGCAGTGGAAGCGCGCCGCCGACGGCCTGCGCAACAGCTGATCGCAGGCACCACTCATCATCAGCCGCCGCGTTCCGAAAGGGGCGCGGCGGTTTTGATTTAGAGAGATGTGATAAGGGGACTGTCTCTCCAAGGGTGGTGTCATCATCCGCGCAAGCGGGTGATCCAGTACTCCGAGACAGTGAGGCAGGGACCGAAACGCCGCGGCTTACTGGATGCGCCGGTCAGGCCGCGGCATGACAGCGGAGAGTGTAGCGACGAAGAGTCGGGCATCGCGGCGATGGACACGCATTCACACCGTCAACGTGGCCCGCATGGTTCACTTTGAACCGTCCGCCGCTCTCCGACGACCAATGCCGAGCGCCCGTGCCGCTGCGGCCGGGCCTGGGGACATTTCACATGGAAAGCATTCGGCCCGACACCACGGACCCCATACCCTTGCGGCCCGCGCCGAATCAATTCGGCACGATCATGCTGCGCTTTGTCGGGTTGTTGACGGTTGCGATCGCCGTCCTGGCGTTCGTCTATAGCCGCTGAGGTACGGCCGGATTACCGGCCGCGAAAGATTAACCAATGCTTACCGGCTCACGTCGACAGCCGAGGCTTCCAGGGTGTAGGCGCCATCGGCATAGCCCTTCACCACCATGCCGGCGACCAGCATCACTGCCAGTGTCGCGGTAGCAAAGAGAAATCCGACAAGCTTGAGTGCGCCGCGATCTGCCATGGTCCTCGTCCCCTGTACTCTGCCCAATTCGTTTCAATTAGACAGCGACAGGTTCATAATTAGTTAGCAACTCGATGGTTCCGCCAACTGCTTCGCGGTAACCATCTTGCGCAGGCTTATGGCAGCCGGCCGGAATCGCGTCCATAGCGCGCGTGCAACACTCGCGCATCATTCGCCGCGTTCATCCTGGAACAGATCTAACCGCTTTTCGCACGCCTCGGCACGAAGGCGCTGGCGGTGATAGAATAGACGTCCTCGCCGCGTTGGTTGGTGCCGGTGGTGCGGGCAGTCAGGATGCCCCAGCCGGGGCGCGAGGCGGAGGTGCGCTTGTCGATGACGACATTGACGTAAGCGACGGTGTCGCCGGCGAGCACCGGCCGGATCCAACGCAGGTCGCGAAAGCCCGGCGACGGCCCCCAGACCGCGACCTCCTCGCCGCGCGCTGCGGCCTCGCGCGCCAGGCGCTGGCCATCGGCGACAAGCAGGCTCATGCAGGCCGAGCCAACATGCCAGCCCGAAGCGGCAAGCCCGCCGAACAACGAGTTCTTGCCCTCTTCCTCGTCGAGATGGAAACGCTGCGGATCGAATTTCGCGGCGAATGTCTTGATGGATTCAGCGCTGAAATCGTAGGTGCCGATCTCGCGGCGGTGGCCGATCTCGATGTCTTCGAAGAACCGCATCAGACAGCCCCCTCGCGCCGCTTGATCAGGATTGGCGAGGTCATCTCACCCAGCGCCTCCCCCTTGGCGTTGCGCACGGTGCATTTGAACTTGACGATGCCGAGTTCGGGCCGGCTCTTCGAGGGGCGTGCCTCCAACACGTCGACGTCGAGCGTGAGATCGTCGCCGGGCCGGAGCGGCGACAGCCAGCGCACCTCGTCGACGCCGGGCGAGCCGAGCGAGGCGGCCCGGGTGATGAACCCGTCGGCCATCATCCGCATCATCAGCGAACACAGGTGCCAGCCCGAGCCGGAGAGGCCGCGCAGCATGCTCTTGGCTGCGGCCTCCTCGTCGAGATGCATCGGCTGCGGATCGAACTCGGCGGCAAAGGCCAGGATCTCGTCGCGGGTGACATGGCGCGGGCCGAATGTTCCGAACCGGCCGGGCGGGAAATCTTCGAAGGTCAGGGTCATCTTGGGAAAGCTGAGAGGGAATGACAGATTGTGGCCGCACTTTGCGGCAATCTCAACCCGCCGGCCCGCATGGCTCGTGCTACATAAGGGGTGGCGGCGTTGGTCCTGAGTCGGATCAACCGAGGGCCAAGATCCATTTACCAAGGCCCGATGCCCTGGGGAGAGCAATGTTTTCATTCAGCGATCTGTTTCAGTGGGACCGCTTCATCACGCCTACGATCATCAAGACCTTCTATTGGCTGGTGATCGCGCTGATCTGCCTGTTCGGCCTCTCCGGCATCTTCTCAGGGCTCGCTGCGATGGCGATCAGCCCGTTCGGCGGTTTTTTGGTGCTGCTGTCGTCGATCGCGAGCGTCGTCGTCGGAATCGTGTTCTCGCGAATCCTCGCCGAGCTGATCCTGATCGTCTTCCGCATCAACGAGCATCTCGGCGCGATCCGCGACCAGGGCGGCGGGCTGCGGTAAGGACCTCCTGTCCCGGACGCGGCGCGGCATGAAATAACGCGAAACAGAGCCAGGACCCATCGCATCCGCAATCAATGCTGCTGGGCCCCGGCTCTGCAGCGCACCGCTAAAGAAGCGCTGCGCTCCGTCCAGGACACGCAGCCAGCGTCTTTACGTATTGAACCGGAAATGCATCACGTCGCCGTCGGCGACGACATATTCCTTGCCTTCGAGGCGGAGCTTGCCGGCATCGCGGGCGCCGGCTTCGCCGCCGAGTGCCACGTAATCCTCATACGCAATCGTCTCGGCGCGGATGAAGCCCTTTTCGAAGTCGGTGTGGATCACACCGGCCGCGGCGGGAGCCTTGGTGCCGCGATGGATGGTCCAGGCGCGCGCTTCCTTCGGGCCTACGGTGAAATAGGTGATGAGGTCGAGAAGCTGGTAGCCGGCACGGATCAGTCGGTCGAGACCGGCCTCTTCGAGACCCAGCGTCTCCAGGAAATCGGCGCGCTCCTCGCGCGAAATGGTGGCGATCTCGGATTCGATCTTGGCCGAGATGACGACGGCAACGGCGCCTTCCTTGGCGGCCTGCTCCTGCACCGCCTTGGAGAAGGCATTGCCGGTCGCGGCCGAGCCTTCCTCGACATTGCAGACATAGAGCACAGGCTTGGACGACAACAGGCCGAGCATGCCGAAGGCGCGCTCCTCCTCCGCCTTGCGCTCGACGAGGCGCGCGGGCTTGCCCTCGCGCAGCAGCACCAGCGTGCGGTTGACGAGGTCGAGTTGCTCCTTGGCGTCCTTGTCGTTGCCCTTGGCCTTCTTGGTCAGGTTGTCGACGCGCTTCTCAAGGCTGTCGAGGTCGGCGAGCATCAGCTCGGTCTCGATGGTCTCGATGTCGGCGAGCGGGGCGATCTTGCCCTCGACATGGGTGATGTCGGAATCCTCAAAGCAGCGCACGACATGCGCAATGGCGTCGACCTCGCGGATGTTGGCGAGGAACTGGTTGCCGAGGCCTTCCCCCTTGGAGGCGCCGCGGACGAGGCCGGCGATGTCGACGAAGGTCAGCCGGGTCGGGATGATCTGGCCGGACTTGGCGATCGCTGCGAGCTTGTCGAGCCGCGGATCCGGCACGGCGACTTCGCCGACATTCGGCTCGATGGTGCAGAACGGATAGTTCGCAGCCTGCGCCGCGGCCGTCTCGGTCAGCGCATTGAACAAGGTCGACTTGCCGACATTGGGCAATCCGACGATCCCGCATTTGAATCCCATGGTGATCCTGGCCTCCGCGCTTCGCGCGCAAATGTCTTCCGCATTCGTCATGCGCGGGTTTGACCCGCGCATCCATCGTCTTCGAAGAAGGATCGCCGGATCAGGTCCGGCGATGACAGGTGTTATTCCTTGCCGTTGTCGTCCTTGGTCAAAAATCCCTTAGCCTGCATCGCAAGATGCACCCTGTTGGCGAAGGTCGCGTCCGTGCCCTTGGCGACCAGTGCGGCGTGCTCGGCGACAGCGTCGCAGAGCGTCGCGACCCAGTCGTTGTCGGCCTTGGCGAAGTCCGACAGCACGTGGCCGTGCACCAGTTCCTTGACGCCGGGATGACCGATGCCGAGCCTGACACGGCGGTAGTCGTTGCCGATATGGGCGGAGATCGAGCGCAACCCGTTATGGCCGGCGATACCGCCGCCGATTTTCACCCGCACCTTGCCCGGCGGCAGCTCGAGCTCGTCGTGAAACACAGTGACGTCGCCCATGGCGATTTTGAAAAAGCTTGCGGCTTCCTGAACGCTGCGGCCGGAATCGTTCATGTAGGTCGTGGGCTTGAGCAGGATCACGCGCTCAGGTCCGAGCGTGCCTTCCGCGGTTTCGCCCTGAAAGCGACGGCGCCATGGTGCGAAACCATGACGCCGCGCAATCTCGTCAACGGCCATGAAGCCGATATTGTGCCGGTTACGTGCGTATTTCGCGCCGGGATTGCCGAGCCCAACAAACAGTCGCATCACGCGGCGCGCCCCTCGCTCGGCGCGCGATCAGAGACCGCGCGCCAGCTTTGAGAGATTACTTCTTCTTGTCGCCGCCGGCGGGAGCCTTGGCAGCGGCCGCCGGAGCAGCAGCACCCGCAGCCGGAGCAGCACCAGCCGCCGGAGCAGCCGCAGCAGCGCCAGGAGCTGCAGCCGCAGCAGCGGCCTTCTGCTCTTCGGCGTAGCCGGACGGCGGAACGATGGTGACGAGGGTCGCGTCCTCGCGGGTCAGCGCCTTCACGCCGGCCGGCAGCTTGACGTCCGACAGATGCAGGGAGTGACCGATTTCGAGCGAGCCGACATCGGCCTCGATGTACTGCGGGATGCTCTCGACGCCGCATTCGATCTCGATCGCATGAGCGACGATGTTGACGGCGCCGCCGCGCTTCACGCCGGGCGAACCTTCCGCCTTCACGACATGCAGGGGAACGCTGATGCGGATGGTGGCGCCTTCGCCGAGCCGCATGAAATCGACATGGATCGGGAAGTCCTTGACCGGATCAAGGTGATAGTCGCGCGGAATCACGCGGTGCTTCTTGCCGTCGAGGTCGATGTCGACCAGCGTGGTCAGGAACCGGCCGGCGAGGATGCGCTGGCGCAATTCACGATCGTCAACGGAGATCGGGAGCGGGGGTTGCTTGTTGCCGTAGATCACTCCGGGCACTTTCCCGGCGCGACGCTCAGCCCGGGCGGCCCCCTTGCCGCTCTTCGGACGTGCGGTCGCCTTCAATTCCTTGACGGTCGTCGCCATGTCGTTAAGTCCTTGTTTTTGCAAAAGTTAATGGGCCGCAGCGCGGCCCATGACATCGTTCGCAGCAAGCCTCCAGGGGTGCGGGGGCCACGAACTGCCGGGCTTTTACCCGGAAGATGCGGACATGACAAGGAAATGCGAGGATTTTTTGCCGCCGGTGGGGCCCGGAAACCGTCATGGCCGGTCTTGTCCCGGCCATCCTCGTCTTGCGGGACTGGAGGTGAGAACGGGATTCCCGGGACAAACCCGGGCATGACGACCTCAGCTAGCCGCTCCGCCGAGCTTGGCCTCCAGCGCCGCGATGCGCGCCTTCAGCGCCTCGTTTTCTTCGCGCGCCAGGCGGGCCATGTCCTTGACCACCTCGAACTCCTCACGCTTGACCAGATCCATGTCGCGCAGGAATTTTTCGGCCTGGGTGCGCATCACCGTGTCGAACTCGCGCTTGACGCCCTGGGCGGCGCCGGCGGCATCGTTCATCAGGCGGCCGATCTCGTCGAAAAACCGGTTGTTGGTCTGGGTCATCTCGGTCTCCTGGCGGCCTCAACTTTGCGCGAACTCTCGAAACAATGGCAATCCGAGCGGTACGGTTCAAGGCCCGATCGGCGGTATCCTTGTCATGAACCGGTTTCCTTGCAATCGTATTCGACGTCCCTGCATAAGAAGAATCACAAGGTGCATGAGATGATCGACCAGCAGATCGCAATTCCCACCAGGGACGGCCATACCGCAACCTTCATCTCCCACCCCGAACGCGGCGGGCCGTTTCCGGTCATCCTGTTCTACATGGATGCGCCCGCGATCCGCGAGGAGCTGCGCGACATGGCGCGCAGGCTCGCGACCTCAGGGTATTACGTGATGCTGCCGAACCTCTATTACCGCTCCGGCGTGATGGAGCTCGGTGCGCTGCCGGCCGATCCGAACGCGCCGGAACGCAAGCGCATGTTCCAGCTGATGGGCTCGCTCACCATTCCCATGATCATGGACGACACCAGAGCGCTGCTCCGCTATGCCGAAGGCCAAACAGCCGCGAACACCAAGCTGGTCGGCACCGTCGGCTACTGCATGAGCGGCCGCTACGCGGTCAACGCCGCCACGCATTTCCCTGATCGCGTCAAGGCGGCCGCCTCGGTGTATGGCGTGCAACTGGCAACGGATCAGGACGACAGCCCGCATTTGGCCGCGGCCAAGACCACAGCCGAACTCTATTTCGCGTGCGCCGAGACCGACGTCTATGCGCCGCCGGAGATCGTCGAGAAGGTCAGAGAGGGCATGAAGGGCGCGAAAGCCGAGGTCGAGATCTATCCCGGCACCCATCACGGCTTCGCCTTTCCCAAGCGCCCGGTCTACGACCGCGACGCGGCCGAGCGGCATTGGGAGCGTCTCCTGGCGCTCTACCGCCGTAACCTCGTCCAGGTATAGAAGGCGCGATGCCCTTTCTGCTCATCGACTTCCCCGCCTTCAAGCCGATCGCGCTCGAGATCGGCCCGTTCGCGATCCGCTGGTATGCGCTGGCCTATATCTGCGGCATCGTGTTCGGCTGGCTCTATGCGCGCTCGCTGCTGAAGAAAGAGCGCCTGTGGGGCGGCCCCGCGCCGATGTCGCTGCTGCAGATCGACGATTTCATCCTCTGGGTCACGCTCGGCATCATTCTCGGCGGCCGCACCGGCTACGTGCTGTTCTACAATCTGCCTTTCTTCATCGAACATCCCGCCGCGATGTTCAAATTGTGGGAGGGCGGCATGTCCTTCCATGGCGGCTTCCTCGGTTGCGTCGTCGCCGTGATGTGCTTCGCCTATCGCAACGATATCTCGATCCTGTCGCTCGGTGACATCACCACCGCGGTCGCCCCGGTCGGGTTGTTGCTCGGGCGCATCGCCAATTTCATCAACGGCGAATTGTGGGGCCGCGCCACCGATGCAAGCCTGCCCTGGGCGATGATCTTCCCCCACGATCCCACGCAGCTGCCGCGCCATCCGAGCCAGCTCTACGAGGCCGGCATGGAAGGCATCCTGCTGTTTACCGTGCTCGCGGTGATGATCCGGCTCGGCGCGCTGAGGCGGCCGGGCATGATCCTGGGCGCCTTCATCCTGATCTATGGCCTGTCCCGGATCGCCGGCGAGCACTTCCGCGAACCGGACGCGCAGCTCGGTTTTCTCTGGGGCGGATTAACCATGGGCATGCTGCTGTCGATCCCGATGCTTATCGTCGGCCTCATACTTATTGTATTGGCAGTCAGGCGCGGTGCGCCGAAGCCCGCACGGGCGATTGGTTAATTCATTTCGAGAAGATCACCGTGACCGAACAGCCGCTACTCAACGAGATCAAGTCGCTGATCAAAGCCTCAGGCCCCATGCCGGTCTGGCGGTACATGGAACTGTGCCTGATGCATCCGCGCCATGGCTATTACGTCTCGCGCGATCCGCTCGGACGCGAGGGCGACTTCACCACCGCGCCCGAAGTCAGCCAGATGTTCGGCGAATTGCTCGGACTATGGACCGCCTCGGTGTGGAAACAGATGGGCTCGCCGCAATTCCTGCGGCTGATCGAGCTCGGCCCCGGCCGCGGCACCATGATGGCGGACGCGTTGCGCGCGCTTCGCGTGCTGCCGCCGCTCTACCAGGCGCTTCATGTCCACATGGTCGAGATCAATCCCGTGCTGCGCGAGCGGCAGGGTGCGACGCTGTCGGGCGTGCGCAACATCGCCTGGCACGACAGCATCGACGATGTGCCTGAGGGACCAAGCATCATCCTCGCCAACGAATATTTCGACGTGCTGCCGATCCACCAGATGATCCGCCACGAGAACGGCTGGCATGAGCGCGTGATCGAGCTCGACGGCAACGGAAAACTTCAATTCGGTGCGGCCCCCGAGCCGACGCCACGCTTCGACGTGCTGCTGCCGCCTCTGGTGCGCGCCGCGCCCGTCGGCGCCGTGTTCGAATGGCGGCCCGACGGCGAGATCATGAAGCTCGCCACGCGCGTGCGCGACCAGGACGGCGCCGCGCTGATCATCGACTATGGCCATTTGCGCAGCGATGCCGGCGACACGTTCCAGGCGATTGCACGCCATACCTTCACCGATCCCTTGAAGGCGCCGGGCCAGGCCGACGTCACCGCCCATGTCGACTTCCAGGCGCTGGCGCGCGCGGCCGAAGATGTCGGCGCGCGCGTGCACGGGCCGGTGACGCAAGGCGACTTTCTCAAGCGCATCGGCATCGACACCCGCGCCGCCGCCTTGATGCAAAAGGCAACGCCGGAGGTCGCCACCGACATTTCGGTCGCGCTGAAGCGCCTGACGGACACCGGCCGCAGCGGCATGGGCTCGATGTTCAAGGTGCTCGGAATCTCCGAGCCGCGGCTGACCGCCATTGCCGGCCTCAGCGATCTCGAACAGGCCGGAGGCAATTGATGACCCTCACCTCGTCGCTGCTGGCAGCTGCACCCGGCCTGCGCCATGCTTTCTTCACCCGCGAAGGCGGCGTATCCAGCGGCATCTATTCCGCGCTGAACGGCGGGCTCGGCTCCAACGACGATCAGACCCTCGTCGCAGAGAACCGCCGCCGCATGGCCGAACATGTCGGTGTGGCCCCGGACCGGTTCCTCAGCCTGCACCAGATCCATTCGCCCGACGTGCTGATCGCCGAGACGCCGTGGCCGAACGGGCCGCGGCCGAAGGGCGATGCGCTGGTGACAAACACGCCCGGCCTCGCGCTCGGCGTCTCGACCGCCGATTGCGGGCCGGTGCTGTTCGTCGACCCCCATGCTCGCGTGATCGGCGGCGCGCATGCCGGCTGGAAGGGCGCGCTGACGGGCGTGCTGGAATCCACGATATCGGCGATGGAAAAACTCGGCGCCACCCGCAACGGGATCATAGCCGCGATCGGCCCGCTGATCCGACAGGACAGCTACGAGGTCGGCAACGAGTTCGTCGCGCGCTTCATCGAGGCCGATGCCGACAACGCAGTCTTCTTCATCCCGTCGGTGCGCGAGGGACACGCGATGTTCGACCTTGCCGGCTTCATTCGCAACCGGCTCGAGGCCGCCGGTATTTCGATGATCGACGACCTCGGCCTCGACACCTACGCCGACGAGCGCTTCTTCAGCTATCGCCGCTCGGTGCATCGCAAGGAGCCGGACTACGGCCGTCACGTTCACGCGATCGCGCTCGAACCGTGAACACAGCGGCAACCCCGTGTCATTCCGGGGCGATGCCCTGATGCGATGACTGTGGCCTGTGTCGCCCGTGCCCTAGACCTTAATCGATTTTAACGATATCGCTGCCCTCCATAATGAGGGACGCGTCATTCATCATGGGCCGCGCGGGTTCGCGCGTGCTGGCGGTCTTGCTGCTGACGGCAGCGACCGCGCTCGGCGGCTGCGCCGGCGGCGGTGGGGCTGCCAACTCCTATGCAATGGCGCCGAGCGCCGGCTCCGGGGCGACGGTCGCCTTCGAATCGATCGACGGACCGCCGCCGCAGGTGTTCGACCGCATGGTCGGCGTGCTCGACAGCGAATCCAAGCTGCGCAGCCTGTCTGTCGTCTCCCGCGAAGGGACCGCTGCCTATCGCGTGCGCAGCTATCTCTCCGCCCAAGTGGTGCGCGGCAAGACGGTGATCGCCTGGGTCTGGGACGTCTACGACGCCAACCAGCAGCGGGCGCTGCGCCTCTCCGGCGAGGAGCCGACCGCCGCCAAGGGCGGCCGCGATCCCTGGAACGCGGCCGACGACCTCGTGCTGCGGAAGATCGCCCAGGCCGGATTCAGCGGACTTTCCAACATGATCAACGGAACCCCGGATGCACCGAGCACGGCGCCGGGCCTGCGGGGACCAGCGGTCGCGAGCGTCGCTCCGATCGCGCCCGAACCCGAGATGCCGGCCACGGCACTCGGCTATGCCGAACGATAACCCCCGCTAAACCACGGCCTCAAGTTGCGGCCAAGCCGTTGGCCCGACTCATGATTTTCGAAGGGAAAACGTAGCCTCCCGGGTTGCCATCGCAGCCCCCGGCCTGATATTTGCTCGCCCGTCGTAACCGTGCTTCCAGTGGGATCTGAGATGTTGAACGTCGTATCCAGCAAAGCGCGGGAGGAAGCATCCATGTCGGGCAAGAACGGCTCCATCAAGCTCGTCGCCGGCAACTCCAACCCGGCCCTCGCGCAGGCAATCGCGCAGGGCCTGGACCTGCCGCTGACCAAGGCGGTGGTGCGGCGTTTCGCCGACATGGAGATCTTCGTCGAGATCCAGGAGAACGTCCGCGGCTCGGATGCCTTCATCATCCAGTCGACCTCGTTCCCGGCAAACGACCATCTGATGGAATTGCTGATCATCACCGACGCGCTGCGCCGCTCCTCGGCGCGCCGCATCACGGCGGTGCTGCCCTATTTCGGCTATGCCCGGCAGGACCGCAAATCGGGCTCGCGGACGCCGATCTCGGCCAAGCTGGTCGCCAATCTGATCACGCAGGCCGGTGTCGACCGCGTCATGACGCTCGACCTGCACGCCGGCCAGATCCAGGGCTTCTTCGACATCCCGACCGACAACCTCTACGCCGCGCCATTGATGGTGCGCGACATCAAGGAGAGGTTCGACCTCTCCAAGACGATGGTGATCTCGCCGGACGTCGGCGGCGTGGCCCGCGCGCGCGGCCTCGCCAAGCGCATCAACACCCCGCTCGCGATCGTCGACAAGCGCCGCGAGAGGGCGGGCGAATCCGAGGTCATGAACGTGATCGGCGACGTCGCCGGCTATACCTGCATCCTGATCGACGACATCGTGGACTCCGGCGGCACGCTGGTGAACGCGGCCGACGCGCTGATCGCCAAGGGTGCCAAGGACGTCTACGCCTACATCACCCACGGCGTGCTTTCCGGCGGCGCGGCCGCCCGTATCGCCGGCTCCAGGCTGAAGGAGCTCGTGATCACCGACTCGATCCTGCCGACCGACGCTGTGACCAAGGCGCCGAACATCCGCACGCTGCCGATCGCCAGCCTGATCTCCGACGCGATCGCGCGCACGGCGGCAGAAGAGTCGGTGTCGAGCCTGTTCGACTAGTATTCCGGTCCCGGGTTCGCAGGGTGGGCTAAGGTGCGTTGCGCCGTGCCCACCTTTTCTTTTGAGATGAAGATGGTGGGCACGCCTGCGCTTTGCTCTCCCTGCAGAACCCGTGCTCTGGCGCGCCGCAGCACGCCTTGCAGCCCACGGGTTGTTGCCGCCCGCCGCCCATGACATCATCCGGATACCGAGTCATCTCTGCCCTCTGGATTCCTGATGCCAAGCCGGAAATTTGCCTGGGAGAAGCTGTCGGATGACGAGTTGCTCAAGCAGCGCCTCTCCAGCCTGAGGGTGACGGTCGAAGGCACTTGGCTCGAGGACTGCGTCAGCACGCTTCATGAGGAGCTCGAAGAGCGGGGCATCCGGCTGCGACCGCATACATGGATCTCGAGCGAGTGGTTCAGTCCAGGCGATGTGCCGGGCATCGCCATCCCCTTCTATCTCGCCCATCCCCGTCTGATGAAGCTTGAGAAGAAGATGATGTTCGACGTCGAGGGCGGGACCTGGCGCGAATGCATGGCTATCCTCCGCCACGAGGCCGGCCATGCCGTGCAGCACGGCTACCAGCTGCAGCGTCGCCGGCGCTGGCAGCGGCTGTTCGGCCCGTCGTCGAAACATTACCCGCGCTACTACCGGCCCAATCCTGCCAGCAGGCGCTACGTCCAGCATCTTCGGCTGTGGTACGCGCAGAGCCATCCGGACGAGGATTTCGCCGAGACCTTTGCGGTGTGGCTGCGGCCACGCTCGAACTGGCGGACGCGGTATGCCGGCTGGCCAGCCCTGAAGAAGCTCGAATATGTCGACGAACTGATGAGCGAGATCGCGGGAAAGCGGCCGCCGATCACCACGCGAGAGCGCGTCGATCCGCTGGGTCGGCTCAGCCAGACGCTCGAAGACCACTACAAGAAGAAGCAGGCGTTCTACGCCTTCACGCCACCGAAGACCTACGACCGCGACCTCTCCCGGCTGTTTTCGGCCGATCCGCGCCATCACCGCTCGAAGCCGGCTTCGGCCCTGATCCGGCGCCACCGCGCCCACATCAGGCGATTGGTCGCGCGATGGACCGGCGAAAACCAGCTCACGCTCGATGCCGTGCTCGACGACATGATCTCCCGCTGCCGCGAGCTCGATCTGCGCGCCGTCGGCCCCGAACAGAAGCTCGTTCTCGATTTCATCGTCCTCGTGACCGCCAAGACGACGCACGCGCTGTTTGGCCCGTCTCGGCGCAAATGGATCGCGCTATGAGACGCTTTCGCATTCTGGTCCTGATGCATCCGGACTTCATGCCTCCGGACTCCTCCGACGGATACACCGCGCAGGAAATCAACAATTGGAAAACGGAATACGACGTCGTCAGCACCTTGCGTGCGGCCGGCCACGAGGTCCGCGCGCTTGGTGCGCAGGAGGAAATCAAGCCGGTGCGCGAGGCGATCGAGGAGTTCAAGCCGCACGTGGTCTTCACGCTGCTGGAGGAATTCCACAACAACGTCGCCTTCGACCAGCACATCGCGAGCTATCTCGAGCTGATGAAGGTCCCCTATACCGGATGCAATCCGCGCGGCCTGATCCTGGCGCGCGGCAAGGACCTGTCAAAAACGCTGGTGCATCACCGGCGCATCGCGGTGCCGGCCTTCGCCGTTTTTCCGATGCGACGCAAGGTCAAGCGGCCGACGCATCTTGCGCTGCCGCTGATCGTCAAGAGCCTGAACATGGATGGATCTGCCGGCATTTCCCAGGCCTCGATCGTCGACACCGACGAAAAGCTCGCCGAGCGCGTCGCCTTCATCCACGATCGGAGCGAAACCGCCGCCATTGCCGAGCAATTCATCGAGGGGCGCGAGCTTTACGTCGGCGTGATCGGCAACAATCGTCTGCGCGTCCTGCCGGTCTGGGAACTGAAATTCGGCAGCATGGGCGGGCGCAGGTCACGGCACATCGCCACCGAAAAGGCCAAGCACGACACCGACTATCAGGAGAAGGTCGGCATCGTCGACGGGCCGGCGAAAGACCTCACGCCCGAAGTGACCGCACGCATCCAGCGCGCGGCGAAACGCATCTATCGGGCGCTTGGCCTCGACGGCTACGCGCGTATTGATTTTCGTCTCACCGCCGACGGCACGCCGTATTTCATCGAAGCCAATCCCAACCCCGAGATCGCCAAGAGCCAGGAGTTCGCCACGGCGGCTCAACATGCCGGGCTCAAATATCCGGATCTCCTGCAGCGCATCCTGACGCTCGGCATCAGCCGGGCCAAGGCGGGGGTGTCACTGGGGTGAGATCCGAATTCAGCCAAAGCTCGGTAGCACGACGTCCTGCAAGAGCGCGATTAATATGGCAGCCTGCTCCTGCCCCGATCGCCGATAATTTCCGCAGTGGATCACGAAGGTGAGATCACGCCCCGGAACCACGTATAGATATTGGCCGCCCCAACCGATGCCGCAGAACCAATGCAGCGGTTGCGGAGTGGCGAAATCGCCCATGTACCATTGATAGCCGTAATTGCGACCAACTCGGGTCTGGATAACAGGCGTGGTCACGCGCTTCACCCAGTCTGCCGGAACGATGGACTTTCCAATCCAGCTGCCATTCGCCAGCATGAGCTGTCCGATCTTGACGAGATCGCGCGGCAGGAGACGCGCGCCTGACGCCGCGCGTGGTTCGCCGTCACGGCCGATGCTCCAATCGGACGGGCCAAATCCCATGGGATCGAACAAGACACGACGACAATAGGCCGGCAGGGCTTCGCCGGTGCCCTTGGCGATGAGACGGCCAAGCAGTGCAGTGGCGCCGCCGCAATAGGTCCATTTCACGCCGGGCCCTTCGGCGATCGGGCGCTCGAGGATGAAGTGGTAGCGATCGGGCGCGGCTTCCATCGCCATCTCGCTGTTGCGCGGATCGCCATAGGGAATGGTGAGTTCGTCCCATTCGAAGCCAAGCGTCATCGACAGCACATGACGGATTGTGATCTTGTCGCGGCCGGGCTGCGCGGCTAGATCGGCGTATTCGGGGAACTGCGCATAGAGCTTCGCGTCCGGCGGCGGCACCTTGCCTTCAGCAAGGGCAACTCCATAGGCGAGACCGACGACGCTCTTTGACACCGAGCGCAGATCGTGCAGCACATCAGGACCGAACACGACATGGCCGAGCCGCCGGTCCCAGCCCTCGTCTTCGCCCTCCCCGTAATGCTCGAACACGAGCTGGCCACCCTGGCTCACCAGGAACGCATGCATACCGGGCAGCTTTCCCGCCCGGTTGAGGCCGGCGAAACGTTCGGCGACATCGGCCGACGCAGCAACGGCAGGCATAGCCCATGGGATAGCCACGTTGGCGCCAAGGCCCGTCAGCAGATGACGACGGTTGAGATAGCCCATAGGTTCTTCCCTCCAGAAGCGGGTATTCACAGGTACCTTGCAACGCATGGTACCTTGCTATATAAACCCGCTCGGAAGCTGTGTAGTCAAGGAGGAAATGGTCGAGGCGACGAATCAGGTTCAGCTCAAGAAGGGCGCGCTGGAGCTCTGCGTGCTCGCTCTGCTCGCGCGCGGCGAGAGCTATGCCTATGAAATCGCGAGCACGCTGTCGGCCGGCGTCGGCATGGGTGAAGGCACGATCTATCCGCTGATGCGGCGGATGCAGGATGACGGGCTGGTCGACACCCGCCTCGAGGAATCCAGCAGCGGTCCTCCGCGCAAATATTATCGGCTGACGGCTGCCGGCCGCGCCGCCTTCTCCGCGCAGAAGCGCGAATGGCGAAACTTTTCGGACGCCGTGGACCGCTTGCTCGGAGATTCCAAATGAACCGCGCCGATTTTCTGAGCATTCTCGGAGATGGGCTTGCGGGACTTCCCGCCGCTGAGATCGACGACATCCTGGCGGATTACGCCGCCCATTTCGAGGAGGCCCGTGCGTCCGGCCGGGCTGAGCGTGAGGTCGCTTCCGCGCTCGGCGACCCCAGACGACTGGCGCGCGAGTTGCGCGCCGAGACGGGATTACGGCGGTGGGAGAACCATCACTCCTTCCGCAACTCCACGGCCGCGCTGTTTGCGCTCAGCGGCCTGGCCGTGGTCGACATCGTCCTGCTGCTGCCGCTGCTGCTCGCCGTGCTACTGATCCTGATCGTAATCGCTTTCGTGATGTGCGTGCTTGGAATCGTCGGCATCGGCTTGCTGATCAGCGTCTACAAGTACGCGGGCGACGGACGGATCTTCGAGCTGATCTTGCGCGGGCTTGCGGGCGTCGCGCTGGTCACCACGGGCGCAGGTTTCGCTGCGTTGCTGGCACTCGGGCTCAATGCTGCTGTCCGGTGGCTCGGCAACTACGCGCGGCTGCATTATCGGCTGCTCAAGCCGGAGCGGACGGGCGCATAAGTCAGGATGCATGGTCATCCGGGGCGGCGCGGTCGCCGCCCGGAACAACCTTGTCGTGGCTACACGATCCCCGCCGCGACCTGGCCGCGCAGGCGCTCGAGGCCGAGCAACGTCTCCGCACAGGCCGCCGCGACCTCGACACCCTTGATCGCAAAGTGCTTGCGGAAGAAGTCGTAGTGCACCTCGGTCTCGTGGAATTGCTGCGGCGTCAGCACCGCGGAGAACACCGGCACTTCGGTGCGCAGCTGCACATCCATCAGCGCCTTGATCACGGTGTCGGCGACGAACTCGTGGCGATAGATGCCGCCGTCGACGACCAGGCCGGCCGCGACGATGGCGGTGTAGCGCCGCGTCTTGGCGAGGACCTGAGCATGAAGCGGGATCTCGAACGAGCCCGGCACCTCGAACACGTCGACATGGGTGAGGTGGCGCGCTTCGGCCTCCTTGATGAAGGCGATGCGGGCCTCCTCGACCACGTCGCGGTGCCAGCAGGCCTGCACGAAGGCCACCCGCTGCGGCTTTGCGAAGCGCGGGTGGTCGGGCGCCGGGTCGTGCGGAACCGGCGGTGGAGTGACTTCGGAAGTTTCGGCTTTGGGGTCTTGCAGCATCTGATTCATGGCTTTCCTCGGTTTAAGGACCAGAATCAGGGCACACGGAACGACGAACAGCCGCACCCTGCGATGCGTCTGCCTTCGACCGTTCTCTTTCATCCGGACTTTAACCGTCGGCTTCGGAGTTGCACCGAATCTGCTGACCCTTCCCCTCGGGAGAGTCCCCTTCAGGACATCCCTCACGGAAGGCGCTCGCGGGCTTGGGCCTTTCGGCCCTTACCGCCGGTGGGGACTTTCACCCCGCCCTGAGAACATCGGCCGCCCGGGATGAGCGGCCTGACCGGAAATATGACGCTGTCCGGCGGCCTCAGCAAGCGTGTTCCTCATGGGGAGAGCGCATGGTCCCATGCCGCCATTGAGGTCCTCTTGGCGCCACGGCACCTCGCGGGGCGGAATTAACGATTGGCACGGGGCTTCGGAATCCGATTCCGGTTTGTTCTCATCGTTAAGAATTGTGGCCGAGAGATGAGCTGTGGACGAACGAGTCCTGACTTGTGGACGGACTCGGCAGCCAGTTGCGCAGATTCCGCAAATCACATCACTTGATCCGCGACAGGCCCGCACCGATCCGAGGGGATCGCAAGAGCGACCCCGAGGGGAATCGCGATAGCGACATTGAGGGAGCGTACCGGGCCGACCGCGTGCGTATCAAAGACAACAAAAAGGCAAGAGGTCGAGACGGCATGTCCCTGCTCGAAGGCACTATCGATTCCAGAAGCCATCCGCTCGCGGTGGTCGAGGATATCGCTGCCAGCAATAACTGGCCGTTCGAACGCTCCGGCGAAGACGAACTCACCATTGTCTCGAAGGGACAATGGACCGACTACCAGATCTCGTTCACCTGGATGGGTGAGATCGAGGCGCTGCATCTGGCCTGCGCCTTCGACATGAAGATTCCGGTCGCGCGCCGTGGCGAGGTGCAGCGGCTCGTTGCCGCGGTGAACGAGCAGCTGTGGGTTGGCCATTTCGATCTGTGGACCACCACCGGGATGATCATGCACCGCCAGGCCCTGGTATTGCCGGGTGGGCTCACCGCGTCGACCGCGCAGTGCGAAGCGATGCTCGCCGGCGCCATCCACGCCTGCGAGCGCTATTTCCCGGCCTTCCAGTTCGTGGTGTGGGCCGGCAAGACCACCGCGCAGGCCATGGATGCGGCGATGTTCGACACGGTGGGAGAGGCGTAAGGTCTCGCCCGCCTCTCCGCCGGCGTCCCGGACAAGCCAGACGCAGATCCGGGACCCGTACCGCGTGATGCCTCCATGGGACACGCGGCTTGTTGCCAACACCTGCATCCACTAGAACCGCCTGTGGCAGCGCGACGAGCACGAGCGCTCGCGCGGGGACGACAGCGTACGTGTGGCAGCAGCGATGACGAACAACCTCCTCCAGAACATCACAGGCACCATCCTCCTCGCCGGCGCCGGGAAGATGGGCGGCGCGATGCTGACCGGATGGCTTTCGGGTGGACTCGATCCGCGCCGCGTCGCCGTGGTCGATCCGCACATATCGCCCGAGATCACCGCGCTTGCCGCCAAGGGCGTCGCGCTCAATCCCGACGCGGCGACGGCCGGCAAAGTCGAGACGATGGTCGTGGCGGTGAAACCGCAGATGTTTCGGGAGGCCGGCGCAACGTTGAAGCAATTCGTCTCGGACACCACGTCGGTGGTGTCGATCATGGCGGGAACCACGATCGCATCGCTGCAGCAGGTCTGCGGCGGCGCCGTGGTGCGCGCAATGCCGAACACGCCGGCCGCGATCGGCCGCGGCATCACCGTTGCGGTCGCAGCCAACAATGTCAGCGCCGCGCAGCGCGCGGTGGCCGACGCGTTGCTGCGCGCCACCGGCTCGGTGGAATGGGTCGACGACGAGAGCCTGATGGACGCGGTCACCGCCGTCTCCGGCTCCGGACCGGCCTACGTGTTCCTGCTCGCCGAAGAGCTCGCCCGCGCTGGCGTCGAGGCCGGATTGCCCGAAGCACTGGCGACCAAGCTCGCACGCGAGACGGTTGCCGGCTCGGGCGAACTGCTCCACCAGTCGGAGTTGCCCTCGAGCACGCTGCGCCAGAACGTCACCTCGCCCGGCGGTACCACCGCAGCCGCACTCGGCGTGCTGATGGGCGAGCCGGGTCTGCGCGAGCTGATGATCCGCGCGATTGCCGCGGCGACGCAGCGGTCGAAGGAATTGGCGAAGTAGGCAGAGAGCGCTTCGGACCCGGCCCCGGGGGAGTCCGAATGCGCGACGATCCTGGCTGTTGCCGACAGGGAGAGCGATCGTGAACCTCTACGCGAAACTTCTTGAACGACAAGCCAGAGGTCGCCCCATCAGGATCGGACTGATCGGAGCGGGAAAATTCGGTGCGATGTACCTTCATCAGGTACTACGCACACCCGGCGTCCATCTCGTCGGAATTGCCGACCTGTCGCCGTCTCGCGCTCGCGAAAACCTGAACCGTGTCGGCTGGCGCCCCGAGCAATTCGCCGCGACCTCGCTCGAGGACGCCCTCAAGAATGGGACGACCTTCCTGACCGACGATTGGGAAGCGTTGATGAACTGCGACGGCATCGAGGTGATCGCCGAATGCACCGGAAATCCCGTTGCCGCGGTCGAACATTGCCTTGGCGCCTTTGCCAACGGCAAGCCCGTCATCAACGTGACCGTCGAGGCCGACGCCTTCTGCGGACCGATCCTCGCGCAACGAGCAAGGCAGGCCGGCGTGATCTACAGCCTCGCCTATGGCGATCAGCCGGCCCTCGCCTGCGACCTCGTCGATTGGGCAAGGGCCTGCGGTTTCCCGGTCGTGGCGGCCGGCCGCGGCCACAAATGGCTGCCGCATTACCGGGAGTCGACGCCTGAAACGGTCTGGGACCATTGGGGCCTTTCCGCCGAGCAAGCCGCGCGCGGCGGCATGAACCCGAAGATGTTCAACGCATTCCTCGACGGCTCCAAGCCGGCGATCGAATCCGCCGCGATCGCAAACGCCACCGGGCTGCAGGCGCCCTCGCAAGGCCTCGCATTCCCACCGGGATCGGTCGACGACATCCCGACGCTGATGCGCCCCCGCTCCGAGGGCGGCGTCCTGGAATCCAAGGGACAGGTCGAAGTCGTGTCCTGCCTGACGGCGGACGGCAAACCGATCCCCAACGACATCCGCAAGGGCGTCTGGGTCTGTTTTGAAGGCGACAGCGAATACATCCGCAACTGTTTTCAGGAATATAGCGTCGTCACCGATCCGAGCGGCCGCTACATGAGTTCTTACAAGAAGTGGCATCTGATTGGTCTCGAGCTCGGAATTTCGGTTGCCTCGATCGCCCTGCGCAAGGAGGCGACGGGGGTCGCAACGACGTTCAACGCCGATGTTGCCGCGACGGCCAAGAAGGATCTGCGCGCAGGAGATACGCTGGACGGAGAAGGCGGCTACACGGTGTTCGGCAGGCTGACGCCGTCGAGCACCTCGCTCGCAAAGGGCTATTTGCCGCTCGGGCTTGCTCACAATGTGCGATTGACCAGGGCGGTCGCAAAGGATTCCTGCATCACCTGGGCCGATGTGGCGATCGACGAGACGTTGCCCGCCGTGCGCATTCGAAGGGAGCAGGAAGCGTTCTATTCGTCGCAGGGAGCGCGCTAGAGTACCGGAGGGCGGCCAAAGCGAAGCGTGCCCACGATCTGTAGCCATCAAGAAGGAATGGTGGGAACGGCGCTTTGCGCCTTTGCCCACTCTACGGCAGCTACTAGCAGCGCGTCCTTGTTGGCTACGCCCCGAGCCGCTTGTTGAACATCTCGACATTGACAAGCCCGCGCGCGTGGCGGCCCTCGCCGAGCTTGCGCGTGCCCTCGAACGCCTCGACCTCGAACCGTATGACGCGGCGCTCGACCGCGACGACTCTCGCGGTGGTCCGCACCGTTGCGCCGACGAGCGCGGCGGCGAGATGGCGGATGTCGACCTCGGTGCCGACAGTGACCCAGCCCGGCTGAAGCGCCGAGCGGATCGCATCGCCCGACGTCATCTCCATTTCCAGGATCATCATCGGGGTCGCATAGACCATCGGCATACCCGGCACGAAATGCCCGACCGTGCGCTCCGCCGGGACCACCAGCGTGCGCGCGGCGCTCATGCCGATCGTGATGTAATCGCGTGCGTCCATGGTTCTTGCTCTATGTCGTCCCGGACAAGCGAAGCGCAGATCCGGGACCCATAGTCACAGGATCGAATTTGGCGAAGACTCGGAATTACCAACTCGTCCATAACCACCTCCTGTGGTTATGGGTCCCCGCTTTCGCGGGGACGACATCCGTGATCGACGCTAAAGTGGCGGCTACTTCTTCGCCGCCGCCGCGCGCTCCACGAAGGTCTTGCCGCCCTTCATCTTGTGACGGAGCGGGGCTTCGTTGATCTGGATGACGACGGCATCGGCGTCGACGCCGAGATTCTTCACCAGCGCCTGGGTGATGTCGCGCATCATGCCGGCCTTCTGCTCGTCGGTGCGGCCTTCGGCCATGCTGACAGTGATCTCAGGCATTTCGTTCGCTCCCTCTTCTCTCTCCGTCGTGGCCGGGCTTGTCCCGGCCATCCACGGTCTTCGCTATCAAACAAGACGTGGATGCCCGGGACAAGCCCGGGCATGACGACGCCAGTGAATGGCTAGCCCCAGCCCACGTCATGGCGGGCCAGGACCTCGCGTACCTTGGCGACGAGATCTGCTTCGCTGCACGAAAACTGCGCCGGGCGGCTCTCGCGCCATTCCTGGTTGGAGGCGATCGCGGCCGCCGCCTTGGCGCCCTCGACCAGATCCTTGATCTGCACCTCGCCGCGCGCCTTTTCATCCGAACCCTGAATGATGACGCAAGGCGAGTTGCGGCGGTCGGCATATTTGAGCTGGTTGCCCATGTTCTTGGGATTGCCGAGATAGAGCTCGGCGCGGATGCTGGCGCTCCGCAAGGACGCCACCATCTTCTGATAATCGGCGACGCGGTCGCGGTCGAACACGGTGACGACCACAGGGCCGAACTCCGGCTTGGTGTCGAGCTTGCCGAGCAGTGTCAGCGCCGCCTGCAGGCGCGATACGCCGATCGAGAAACCGGTCGCCGGCACCGGCTCGCCGCGGAAACGCGAGACGAGACCGTCGTAACGTCCGCCGCCGCCGACCGAGCCGAAGCGCACCGGGCGGCCTTTCTCGTCCTTGGTGTCGAGCAGCAGTTCGACCTCGTAGACGGGGCCGGTGTAGTATTCGAGGCCGCGCACCACGGAAGGATCGATCTTGATGCGGTCTGCACCATAGCCCGAAGCCATGACGAGTTTGGCAATCTCTTCCAGCTCGCTCACGCCGGCCTGACCAACCGCGCTCTTGGCCAAATAAGTTTCCGCTGCGGCAATGGCCTCTTTCCAATCGTCGCGCGGTTTGGTGATGGCGAGAACGACATCAGCCTCCGCGGCGCTGAGGTTGGCCCCCTTGGTGAAGTCGCCCTTGCCTTCCTCGCCGCCATCCCATCGTCCGGGACCGAGCAATTTGCGCACTTCATCTGCGGAAAACTTGTCGAGCTTGTCGATCGCGCGCAGCACGATCAGCCTGCGCGCAGCATTCTCCTCGCCGCCGAGCCCGATGGCTTCCAGCACCCCGTCGAGCACCTTGCGATTGTTGACCTTCACGACGTACTGACCGCGCGCGACGCCGAGCGCCTCCATCGTGTCCGCGGCCATCATGCAGATCTCCGCGTCCGCCGCTGGCGTCGCCGAGCCGACCGTGTCGGCATCGAACTGCATGAACTGGCGGAAGCGGCCGGGGCCGGGCTTCTCGTTGCGGAAGACGTAGCCGACGCGGTAGCTGCGATAGGGCAGGACCAGCGCATCGGTGCCGTAGCGCTCGCCGACGTAGCGCGCCAGAGGCGCGGTCAGATCGTAGCGCAGGCTGATCCACTGCTCGTCATCGTCCTGGAACGAGAATACGCCCTCGTTCGGACGATCCTGGTCGGGCAGAAATTTGCCAAGCGCGTCGGTGTACTCCATCGCCGGCGTCTCCACCGGCTCGAAGCCATAAAGCTCGTAGACGGCGCGGATCTTCTCGACCATCTCGCGCGTCGCCCGGATCGCGGAGGGATCGCGATCCTCGAGCCCGCGCGGCAGGCGCGCCTTCAGTTTCTGGGGTTTTTTGGGTTTTTCGGCCATGCGGGCGTTTACCAGCCGGGGCGCGAAGCGGCAACCGGTGTGTCCATAGAACTCGTCATGGCCGGGCATAGCCGTCCGAAGGACGGCGTCGCTTCCGCTCGCCTACGTCCCGGCCATCCACGCACCGCGATGACGGCGCCAAAGACGTGATGCCCGGGACGAGACCGGGCATGACGGAGAGTGTGACTAGGCAGGGCTAGAGATTTACGGCTGCTCCATCCGAGCCCTCAGGGCATCCGCGTCCGCTTTCGGCAGCGATTTCAGCGTCGGCTTGATTGTTTCGCCTCCGACGATCTTGCCGTTGCGCATGAACATCCAGTCCGAGATATCGGCCTCGGCGAACTTGACTGCGTCGCCGGCCCGCTTGCCGGGCAGGTCCCGCGGTTCGTTGGCGAACACGCCCGAATAGCCTCCGCCCGGCAGCTTCTTCACCTCGCCGATCCAGATGTGCTCGCCACCCTTGCGGGTCGAGAAGCGCACCTTCAGGGCGTGCCCGGCTTCCGTCGGCTTGGGCGATTCGTAAGAAGCCCAGAAGGCGGGCAGCGTGCCGCGGGCGCGCGCGATCGCGGCGTTCATTTCGGGATCGGTGGTGCGCACGTCGACGATCGGCGAGCGGTCATCGGCTGCGACCTCGTGCGTTGGGCCGATAGTGAGGATGCCGAAAGCGGAGATGCCGGTGATGGCGGCGAGAACGATCCACTTCAGTGGTTGGGAGAGTTTTATTGCCATGATCGCGATGTCCAGGATGACTTGATATCTCCGGGCTTTGTCGCGAGATCATGGCGAGGCGTTCATGGCGCGTGACTGGATCCTGCGTTCCCCGGATGCAGCGCAGCGCGCCGCCTCTTGGCGGCGTGGTGCGCTGCTGATCCGGGGTCCATTGACCGCGAGATGGGTCCCGGCCCTGCGCAGCAACGCTGCAGCGCGTCCGGGACACGAGACCTTCGATCAGAACACCTTGCGGATCCAGTTGTGGGGATCGTTGGTGCGGCCGTACTGGATGTCGACGAGCTGCTTGCGCAGGCCCATGGCGACCGGGCCGGCGGCGCCGCCGCTGATGTCGAAATCGCCGCTCACCGAGCGAACCTTGCCGATCGGCGAAATCACGGCGGCGGTGCCGCAAGCAAACGCTTCCTTCAGCCGGCCCGAGGCCGCATCCTTGCGCCACTGATCGAGCGAGTACGGCTCCTCGCGCACGGTCTTTCCGGCATCGCGGGCGAGCGCGATGATGGAGTCGCGGGTGATGCCGGGCAGGATGGTGCCGAGCGGCGGCGTCGACAGCGAACCGTCGTCGAACACGAAGAACACGTTCATGCCGCCGAGCTCTTCGATGTAGCGGCGCTCGATCGCATCGAGGAAGACGACCTGGTCGCAGCCGTGCTGCATTGCCTCGGCTTGGGCGCGCAGGCTCGCGGCGTAATTGCCGCCGCATTTGACGGCGCCGGTGCCGCCGACGGCCGCGCGCGTGTAATTCTCCGAAACCCAGATCGAGACCGGCGCGGGACCGCCCTTGAAGTAGGAGCCGACGGGCGAAGCGATCACCGCGAAGATGTATTCGGACGACGGCTTGACGCCGAGGAAGGTCTCGCTCGCGATCATGAAGGGCCGCAGGTAAAGGCTGCCCTCGCCGCCCGGCATCCAGGCGCGATCGATGCGCACGACCTGCTCGACCGCCTCGATGAAGACGTCCTCGGGCAGTTGCGCCATCGCCATGCGGTCGGCGGAGTCCCTGAAGCGCCGCGCATTGGCGTCGGGGCGGAACAGGTTCACGCCGCCGTCGTCGCGCTTGTAGGCCTTGAGACCCTCGAAAATCTCCTGGGCGTAGTGCAGGACCGCGCCGGCCGGATCGAGCTGGAAGTTGGCGCGCGCTTCGATCTTCGCCTCGTACCAGCCGCCCTTGGCCTGGTTGTAGCGCACGATCGCCATGTGATCGGTGAAGACCCGTCCGAAGCCGGGGTCCACCAGCTTGGCGACGCGGTCCTTCTCGGGCGTCGGATTGGATGCGGGCTGGATATCGAATGTCATGCTCATGTCCTTGCCTCCCGCTGCCGGTGGCGGCGCCGTTACGGCGCCGGCCTGCCCCTTCTTGGGCCCGGCTGGCTTGATTGGTTTTAGGCCGAACCACCGCCAGCCTTGTTACGGCCGGTTTCCGTGGCCAGCATATCGCCGAGGACATGCTTTTGCGGAAGGCGGAAGTCCAGTATGTTTTGCCGAAACGCCGCTCGACAATCGCACGGTAGATCTGATCCGGCCGTCGTCGCCTGTCCGGCTCTCTCCAGCCGCCCCTGCTTCGATGCCCACCCGCGCGAAACGATCTAAAATTTCGTGCTGGTCAATCGTTTTGTAACATTGAACCCAAGATACGTCAATATGCCTGACATAAATTTCGCGACTTCCTCTCACGACGCCGCCGAGCCCAGGCCGGCCGCAGACGACGGAGGCAATTTGCGCTGGGATATCATCGAGCTACTGTTCTTCGCCTATCGCGACTTCGTCGGCGACCCCGACCAGGAGCTGGAGGCTTTCGGCTTCGGCCGGGCCCATCACCGGGTCATGCATTTCGTCTACCGCTATCCCGGCCTCAAGGTCGCCGACCTGCTCGACGTCCTGCGCATCACCAAACAGTCGCTCGGCCGCGTGCTCAAGCAGCTGCTGGACGAGGGCTACATCGTGCAGAAGACCGGCGACAATGACCGCCGCCAGCGCCTGCTCTATGCCACGGCGAAGGGCGAGGCGCTGGTCCAGAAGCTCGCCGGGCTGCAGACCACGCGGATCACCAAAGCGCTCGCCGAGATGGCTCCGCAGGATGCGGAAACCGTCAAGCGCTTCCTGCGCGCGATGATCGATCGCGACGATCCGGACAAGGTGCTCGAGACGATCTTCGCGTCCGTCAACAACGACACCAAGGAGTGACCGTGCCGTTCGCAGCCACGCTCGCCCGCCCGCCGGCGCGCCCGGCCGATGATGCCCCGCATCTGCTGCTCGTCGACGACGACCGACGCATCCGCGATCTGCTCTCGCGCTTCCTCGCCGCCGAAGGCTACCGCGTCACCACCGCGGCGAGCGCCGGCGATGCACGCTCGAAGCTGCTGGGCCTGCATTTCGACCTCCTCATCCTCGACGTGATGATGCCCGGGGAGACCGGCTTCGATCTCGCCCGCTTCATCCGGACGTCCTCCTCGGTGCCGATCGTGATGCTGACGGCGCGCCATGAAGCGGAGGCCCGCATCGAGGGCCTGCAGATCGGCGCCGACGACTACGTGGCGAAACCGTTCGAGCCGCGCGAGCTGGCGCTGCGCATCAACAACATCCTCAAGCGGGCCGCGCCGCCGCCGCAGGCCGCAGCGGTGGAGAAGATCGCCTTCGGCCCCTACATCTATCATCTCGATCGCGGCGAGTTGCGGCAGGGCGAGGAGGTGATCCACCTCACTGACCGTGAGCGCGAGATGCTGCGCATTCTCTCGGAGACCCCGGGCGAGACCGTGCCGCGCAGTGCGCTGACCGGCAACGGCAGCGTCAACGAGCGCGCCGTCGACGTGCAGATCAACCGCCTCAGGCGCAAGATCGAGACCGACCCCGCCAATCCGTTATTCCTCCAGGCGGTGCGCGGCATCGGCTACCGGCTCGTGGCCTCGCCATAAATCAGTGAAACGCGACCGATGAGCACGATCGACACCGGCCTGACGCTGCTCCGAAGCGCCGCCGGCCGCGTTTCCGCCGTCAACGGCTGGATGGGCAACGCGTTCAAGGGCTGGATGCCGACCGGCCTCTACGCCCGCGCGCTGCTCATCATGATCGTGCCGATGGTCGTGCTGCAATCGGTCGTCGCCTTCGTGTTCATGGAGCGGCACTGGAACACGGTGACGCGCCGCCTGTCGGCCGCGGTGGTGCAGGACATCGCCGCGCTGATCGACGTCTACAAGGGCTATCCGCAGGACAAGGACCGCGACCAGATCCGCCGCATCGCCCAGCAGCGCCTCGGCCTCGTCGTCGACTTCCTGCCCCCCGGCGACATGCCGCCGCCGGGACCGAAGCCGTTCTTCTCGCTGCTCGACCAGACGCTGTCGGTGCAGCTCGGCCGCCAGATCGGACGCTCGTTCTGGATCGACACGGTCGGCCGCTCCAACCTCGTCGAGATCCGCATCCAGCTCGACGATGCCGTGATGCGCGTGTTCGCGCAGCGCAGCGCCGCCTACGCCTCGAACTCGGAGATATTCCTGTTCTGGATGGTCGGAACGTCGTCGATCCTGCTAATCGTCGCCGTGCTGTTCCTGCGCAACCAGATCAAGCCGATCCTGCGCCTTGCGGACGCCGCCGAGAGCTTCGGCAAGGGCCGCGAGGCACCGAACTTCAGACCACGCGGCGCGCGCGAGGTGCGGCGGGCGTCGGTGGCCTTCCTCGAGATGAAATCGCGCATCGAGCGCACCATGGAGCAGCGCACCGCGATGCTCGCCGGCGTCAGCCACGATCTGCGCACCATCCTGACCCGCTTCAAGCTCGAGCTGGCGCTGATCGGCGACAATCCCGAGCTCGAGGGAATGCGCAAGGACGTCGACGAGATGTCGATGATGCTGGAGGATTACCTCGCCTTCGCCCGCGGCGACTCCGGCGAGCAGTCGCAGCCGACCGACATGGCGCAGGCGCTCGAGGAGCTGCGCGGCGACGCCGAGCGCCATGGCCATGCCGCGACCGTTGCGTTCAATGGACTGCCGGTGGTGACGGTGAAGCCGGCCTCGTTCAAGCGCTGCCTCGCCAACCTCGTCACCAACGCGGCGCGCTACGGCAAAAACATTGCCATCACCGGCCAGCGCGATCACCGCTATTTGACCGTGACCATCGACGACGACGGACCCGGCATTCCCGCGCATTTGCGCGAAGAAGTGTTCAAGCCGTTCCTGCGGCTGGACAACGCCCGCAACCAGGACGAAGGCGGCACCGGCCTCGGCCTCGCCATCGCCCGCGACATCGCCCGCTCGCATGGCGGCGACATCACGCTGGGCGACAGCCCGATGGGGGGATTGCGGGCAAGCGTGAGGATACCGGTGTAGATGCCGCAGCCCGGATGGAGCGTCCCGATCCGGGCTACGATCCCACGATGACCACCTACTTCGGCAGCAGCGCCTTCAGCTTGTCCATGTCGCGCACGTTCATCTTGAAGCCGCCGGGCATCACGATGTCGCCCGGCTTCTGGTCCGGCTTGCAGGCCCCAAGCCACTTGGCTTGCAGCGTCATGGTGCTATCGCGCCCGGCAGCGCCCGCGACGCCGCCTTTCGCGTGCGACGAGGTCTTCACGGTGTAGGCCGAATTGAAATCGCCGGTGATCTCGGCATGCGAGGTCGTGCTGACGCCGGCGACGCTGCACTCGGAATCGCTGACATAGCCGGTCGCGGTCTTCTTGATGTCCTGCTTGGAACAGATCTGCTTCGCCATCGGCGAGACGTTGTTGTTCATCTCCTTGTCGACCGTCTCGTCGGTGCAGTGCTGCATGGTCATCTCGGGAATCGGCGAGCCCGTCGTGACCAGCTTCATTTCCCAAAGACCGGCCTTGCGCACCGGCAGGTCGTCGGCGCAGGCGCCGCCCGCCGACAGCACGAGGCAAAGGGTCGAGCCGAGCAAAGCGAGTTTGCGCGTCATGCGAGAGGCTCCCGGCTGAGATTGCGGCGTTCCGGCAACGCCTCAGTAGAGCGTGCGGATCGGCTGGTCGGCGGCGCCATAGGGCACCCAGCGGCAGGAGAACGAGATGTAACCGCCCTCGTAGGCCTGCACCGCCAGGAATTTCACGACCTTGCCATAGCGCGCGCAGTGATCGACCGCGGCCTGCCGGGCATCGACCTGGGTGGCCATCGAATAGGCGATGATGCCGCCGGTGTCGTTGCCCTTGAAAGGCGGCACGTAGTCGGCGCGTGCCGACTGGCTCGCCATCATGCCCGAGACAACCAGGCTGGCGAGAAGACCCGCGGCCGCAATGATTCGCATTCCCGTCACTCCAATTGGCTGGCGGCCAGTTTACGGTGCCGGGAGGGAAGTGAAAAGAACGGAAGCCCTGCCACCACGATGTTGTGGTCAACTCCTGGCGAAGTGTTGCCGCGCTGCACTTGACCTCCCCTGGCCTTCACGGCACCGTCCACCGTCAACTTTAGATGTCCGGATTGATCATGCGCGCCTCCTCCCCGAAATCGCTCCGCTATGCCGCCCTGCTCGGCCTCGTGTTCGGGGCGATGTCGTTCGGCGAGGCCCGGGCCGCCAATCCGCTGGAGTTGAATTTCTGGCTGAGCGGACCGCGCTATGACGGCGCCGTCGCCGATTGCGACAGGGCGCTGCCGACCATCGCCACCCAGTTCTGGGAAAAAGAGAGCACGTTCTGGAATTCCTCGTTGAAGATCACCGGCTTCTCGGCCGTTCGCGAGACCGCATTCCGGCCCTGGCAATCCGACAACATTCCGCGCCGCTATTGCACCGCTGACGCCATGCTCAATGACGGCAAGGTGCGCAAGGTGCATTTCTCGCTGATCGAGGATGGCGGCTTCGCCGGCTACGGCAGCGGTGTCGAATGGTGCGTGGTCGGGGTCGACCGCAACTGGGCCTACAATCCGGCCTGCCGGGCCGCTAAGCCCTGATCGAACGACTCTGATTCGGGTCGCCCGAGGCGCTGAACGCAGTCGCCCGAATTTTGTTCTTGAAATGTTCCCATCGCCTGCTAGGCTTCCTTGCACAGTCTAGTTGAGGGGCGTCGCCATGTTTCATTCCAGATTGCATTCGTTTTCCTGCTTCGTGATCTCCGTGACCTTGGCAGCCGGATTAGTCTTGCTCGCCAGCGGCGCAAACGCCCAGGACAAGCGGCAGAACGCGCCCGGCGAATTCGACTTCTATGTGCTGGCGCTGTCGTGGTCGCCGTCGTTCTGCGAGGAGGCGGCCGAGCGTGGCGGCCGGTCCCAGATCCAGTGCGGCGGCCGGCCTTATGCCTTCGTGGTGCATGGGCTGTGGCCGCAATATGAGAATGGCTTCCCGGAATATTGCCAGCGGCCCGCACCGCGGCTGAACCGCAGCATCGTCTCCTCGATGCTCGATTTGATGCCGGCGCCGGGCCTTATCTTCAACGAGTGGGACAAGCACGGCACCTGCTCCGGCCTCGCCGACCGCAGCTATTTCGAGACGATCCGCAAGGCGCGCGCTGCGATCAAGATTCCGGCCGAATATCTCGATTTGTCTCAGGCCAAGACCGTGGCGCCGGCGGAGGTCGAGGAGGCCTTCATCAAGGCCAATCCGGGGCTGAGCAATACCGCCGTCTCGGTCACCTGCAACCGGACGCGGCTGTCCGAGGTCCGCATCTGCCTCAGCAAGGACCTGCAATTCCGCGCCTGCGACGAGAACGAACGCCGCAGCTGCCGCCGCGACCAAGTGACGATGCCGCCGATCAGGGGCGGGTAAGTCGAGGTCTTCGCATCGTCAATGCGGGGGCGCGCGGAGCGCGAACCCGGAATGACAAGCCGTTACTTTCGGCGCGCGATGTCGTAACTCTGCGCCATGAACTACCACCACGCCTTCCACGCCGGCAGCTTCACCGATGTCATCAAGCACATCGTGCTGGCGCGCATCATCACCTATCTGCAGGACAAGCCCGGGGCGTTCCGCGTCATCGACACCCATGCCGGGGCCGGCCTCTACGATCTCGACAGCGACGAGGCCCGCCGGGGCGCCGAATGGCTGACCGGCATCGCGCGGCTGATGCAGGCGCGCCTGTCGAACGAGAGCGCGGCGCTGGCCAAGCCCTATCTCGACATCGTCCGCGCCTTCAATCCGAAGGGTGAGCTCAAGGCTTATCCGGGCTCGCCGTTGATCGCGCGCGCCCTGCTCAGGCCGCAAGACCGCCTCGTCGCCTGCGAGATCGAGCCGAAGGCGCGAAAGGCGCTGATCGCCGTGCTGCGTCGCGACGAACAGGCCCGCGTGGTCGACCTCGACGGCTGGGTGGCGCTGCCGGCCTTCGTGCCGCCCAAAGAGCGGCGCGGTGTCGTGCTGATCGATCCGCCCTTCGAGGCCAAGAACGAGTTCGAACGGCTGGGCGAAGCCTTCTCCGCGGCCTTCGCGAAATGGCCGACCGGCATCTACGTCATCTGGTATCCGGCTAAGAGCCGGCGTGCCACCGATACGCTGGCCCAAACCGTGGCGCGGCTCGCAGCTGCAGCAAAGCCGCCGGGAAATTGTCTGCGGCTCGAGTTCAGCGTCGCGCCCCAGCTCGATGGCGGGGCTCTCGCCTCCACCGGGCTCCTGATCGTCAATCCGCCCTACACCCTGCAGGGCGAGCTCAAAACGATCCTGCCCGAGCTGGAAATGCCGCTCGGCCAGGGCGGCGCTGCCAGATTCCGATTGGAGACACCGAAGCCGTAACACTCCGGCATTCTTGGGAAAAATATGCAGGGGCGGTAGTCAATCTGCGGAGAACCGTATTATGCTGTTTCCGTGACTGGCTTTACGTTCCGCTTCCGCGAATGGTTGCGGCGGAGTGAAGGCCTAAGAAAGATCCGGCCGGACCGCAAGCGGTCCGCCCAAGGATGGCCAGCTCTCCCGGGCTTCGTAGCGCCCGGTCATGTCGTGACGTGAGTCTGCGTCGCGACGGAGGAGCAATGAGGGGGAGTTTCCCGATGGCCATGACGGGAACGGTCAAGTTTTTCAACGGCGAACGCGGCTACGGTTTCATCAAGCCTGACGACGGGGGCCGCGACGTCTTCGTCCATATTACCGCTGTGGAGCGAGCCGGACTGAAGGATCTGGCGGAAGGACAGCGCATTACTTTCGAAGTCGAGCCGGACAAGAAGGGCAAGGGACCGAAGGCGGTCAATTTGGTGATCCTGTCGTAGCGGGCTTCACGCGCGGCATTCGGCGCATTACCCGGCGCAAAAACACCTGGCGAAAAAAATCCCGGCCGCGAGCGGCCGGGAGTTGGTCGTCCGGTATTTTCTTCTGCAGCTATCAGAAGTGATAGTTCACGCCTGCGCGCACAACGCTGGCGCTATAGCCGTTTGACACGCCCGTAATCGCGAACTGGCTCGACGACAGATCGATGTAGAGATATTCGAGCTTCGCGCTCCAGTTCGGCGCGAAGCCGACCTCTGCGCCGGCACCGATGGTCCAGCCGGCGGTGGTGTGCGACTCCGTCCAGCCGAACGTCTGTGCGCGCAACTCGCCGAAGGCCAGGCCCGCGGTGCCGTAGAACAGGATGTTGCTGAAGGCATAGCCGGCGCGACCGCGGATAGTGCCGAACCAGGGATTGGAGAACTTCCACGGCGCGAAGGTGTCATCGGCACCGGCGGCCTGGATATCGCCCTCGACGCCGAACACCCATGGGCCGTTCTGGAAATTGTAGCCGGCCTGCACACCGCCGACGAACCCGGCGGGCTTTGCGGGATTGTTGCTCACCGAGCCCCATTCGTAACCGAGATTGGCGCCGAGATACGGGCCCGCCCAGCTATAGGCATTGAGCGGCTGGTTGACGGTATAAGGCGCGCGCTGACCGTAATTCATGTCGGCGGCCTCCGCCGAAGCTGTCCAGCCGGCCGCAGCAACCAAGGCGGCTGCGCCCACAACGAACCTCTTCATCACTTTACTCCAACGCAACTGTCGCAACCGGAGCGAAGCCTGACGCCGCCGCGCGAGGCCAACCGCATGGTTACGGAACCACGACCTTTTCGCGTAAGATTTATCGAGAGTTTTAAGTTAAAGGGCTGTTAAGCCGGGTTACCGCGCTGTTAACAGGCTTAAGCAAGCGTTACCGGGAACTGCGCCGCCATCCTGTGCGTGCCGCACGGCCGGAACTTCAAATCGGCACCCCCAGCGCCTAAATTCGCTCCATGGCTCACGATTCCACCGACAATCCGGACGACCGCGCGCGCAAACCCGTGCCTGGCACCGCAGCGGACATCCCGGCCGAGACGCCGCCCGACCTCGATCCCGCCACCAGCGGCGGCGACGACGAGGACGACGCGCGGCTGCCCGATATCCTGGAAGAGAGCGGCGCCGTCGGCGAAGCTACGCTCGCGACCGGCCACGAGGCGATCGAACGCGCGGTCCGGCTCGCCCCCACCTCGCCCGGCGTCTATCGCATGCTCAATGCGAATGCCGACGTGCTCTATGTCGGCAAGGCCAAGAATGTCAAAAAGCGCCTGTCGAGCTACGCGCGCCAGAATGCGCCACAGCCCGCGCGCATCCTGCGCATGATCGCGGCCACGGTGACCGTGGAGATCGTCTCGACCAACACCGAGACCGAGGCGCTGCTGCTCGAAGCCAACCTCATCAAGCAGTTGCGGCCGCGCTTCAACGTGCAGCTGCGCGACGACAAATCGTTTCCCTACATCCTGATCACCGGCGACCATTGGGCGCCGCAGATCCTGAAACACCGCGGCGCGCAGAGCCGGCCCGGGCGCTATTTCGGCCCGTTCGCCTCCGCCGGCGCCGTCAACCGCACCATCACGGCGCTGCAGCGCGCCTTCCTGATCCGCTCCTGCACCGATTCCTTCTTCGAGAGCCGCACCAGGCCCTGCCTGCTCCATCAGATCCGCCGCTGCGCCGGCCCCTGCACCCGCGAGATCGACTTCGGCGGCTACACGACCCTGGTGCGCGAGGCGAGCGACTTCCTGTCCGGCAAGAGCCATGCGGTGAAGCAGGAGCTCGCCGGCGAGATGGAGAAGGCCTCCGGTGAACTCGAGTTCGAGCGCGCCGCGCTCTACCGCGACCGTCTCGCCGCCTTGTCGGCGATCCAGTCGCAGCAGGGCATCAATCCGCGCACGGTCGATGAAGCCGACGTGTTCGCCATCCACCAGGAGGGCGGCTTCTCCTGCGTCGAGGTGTTCTTCTTCCGCACCGGCCAGAACTGGGGCAACCGCGCCTATTTTCCGCGCGCGGAAAAGACGTTCACCCCGGAAGAGGTGCTCGGCTCCTTCCTCGCTCAGTTCTACGACGACAAGCCGCCGCCCAGGAACATCCTGCTCTCGCATGAGATCGAGGAGAGCGAACTGCTCGCCAATGCGCTCTCGCTCAAGGCCGGCCACAAGATCGAGGTCACCACGCCCAAGCGCGGCGAGAAGAAGGAACTCGTCACCCACGCGCTGACCAATGCGCGTGAGGCGCTCGGCCGCAAGCTTGCGGATACCGCCACGCAAAGCCGTCTGCTGGACGCCATCGCGACGACGCTGGGCCTGCCGCATTCGCCCAAGCGCATCGAGGTCTACGACAACAGCCACATCCAGGGCACCAATGCGGTCGGCGCCATGATCGTCGCCGGCCCCGATGGTTTCGTGAAGAACCAGTACCGCAAGTTCAACATCAAGTCGGAAGGGATCACGCCCGGCGACGACTTCGCCATGATGCGCGAGGTGCTGGAGCGGCGATTCAAGCGCTTGATCAACCCGCCCGAGGAGGGCGCGGCCAAAACAAAAGACGACGATTTCCCGCAATGGCCCGACCTCGTCATCATCGATGGCGGCCGCGGCCAGCTCAATGCCGTCCGCGAGATCTTCGCAAATCTCGGCCTGACCCAGGTGTCGCTGATGTCCGTTGCCAAGGGGCCGGACCGGGATGCCGGCCGCGAGACCCTGTTCATGCCGGACCGCGAAGCCATCAAGCTGGAGCCGCGCGACCCCGTGCTCTACTTCATCCAGCGGCTGCGCGACGAGGCCCACCGTTTCGTCATCGGCTCGCACCGAAAGCTGCGCAAGAAGGACATCCGCGAGGCCGGCTTGCAGGAAATCCCGGGCATCGGCCCGTCACGCAAACGTGCCTTGCTGCATCATTTCGGGACCTTGAAGGAGATCGAACGGGCCTCGATCGGCGATCTCGGCAAAGTTCCGGGGGTGAGCGCCGAAAGCGCCCGCAGGATTTTCGAGTATTTCCATCCCCAACCGGGATGAATTAAAGGGGGGCTGCGGTCATATGGTCGTCGTATCCCGCACCCCATCTTGCGGAGCGGAACGGTTGACCTTCAGGCACGAGCGGTATTGGTAGGACGAATGAACATCGCCACGACACGAGGGACGACCAGCCGCGCGATGTCCCTCCCGAACCTCCTGACCTATGGCCGGATCGCCGCGATCCCGGTTGTGGTGGGATGCATCTATGCGCAGTCGATTCTGGATCAGCCGCTCTGGCTGCGCTGGGTGGCGGTGGCCCTGTTCATCGCGGCCGCGGTCACCGATTACCTCGACGGCTATTACGCGCGAATCTGGAATCAGCAATCGGCATTCGGCCGGATGCTCGACCCGATCGCCGACAAGCTGCTGGTCGCCTCGTGCCTGCTGATGCTGGCCGCCGACGGCATCATCCATGGCTGGTCGCTGTGGGCGGCCATCGTGATCCTGTGCCGCGAGATCCTGGTCTCGGGCCTGCGCGAATACCTCGCCGCACTCCGCGTCAGCGTGCCCGTCACCAAGCTTGCGAAGTGGAAGACCACGGTCCAGCTCGTCGCCATCGGGTTCCTGCTCGCCGGGCCTGCCGGCGATGAGGTGGTGCCTGTGGTTTCGATGATGGGCCTCGTGCTGCTATGGGCCTCCGCCATCGTGACCATCTACACCGGCTACGACTATTTCCGCGCCGGCATCCATCACCTCATCAAGGAGGACGAGGGATGAAGGTGAAATATTTCGCCTGGGTGCGCGAGCGCGTCGGCAAGGCGGAGGAGACCATCGAGCCGCCGGCGACCGTGCGCACCGTCGAGGACCTGATCGCATGGCTGTCCGGCCAAGGCGAGGCCTACGCCTACGCCTTCGAGAAGCCGAAGGTGATCCGCACCGCAATCGACCACGCCCACGTGAAATCGGATGCCGCAATCGCCGGCGCCCGCGAAATCGCGTTCTTTCCGCCGATGACCGGCGGCTAGGCCATGACCTCCCCTGTTGGCGCCTGCCCAGTCACCATTCGCATTCAGCAAGACGATTTCGACATCGCGCGCGAGATCGCAGCCCTGACCACAAGCCGTACCGACATCGGCGCGGTCGTCAGCTTCTCCGGCATCTGCCGCGCGGACGATGACAGCGCCAAGGTCGCCGCGCTGACGCTCGAGCACTATCCCGGCATGGCCGAGGAAGAAATCAGGCGTCATACCGACGAAGCCGTTTCGCGCTGGCCGCTCAACGGCGTCACCGTGATCCACCGCGTCGGCCGCTTCATGCCCGGCCACAACATCGTGCTGGTGCTGACCGCTTCGCAACACCGTCGGGCGGCGTTCGAGGCGGCGGAATTCCTGATGGACTACCTCAAGACCAGCGCACCGTTCTGGAAGAAGGAAGAGAGCGAAGCCGGCACCGGCTGGGTCGAGGCCCACACCCGCGACGACGAGGCCGCCGCACGCTGGACCCGATCCTGATGGCTAAAGCAGCCAAAAAGACCGTACGCGGCCGCGCCGCGCCGAAGCTCGCCAAAGTCAGCCCGGGCGAACTTCTCACGCTGCTCGATTTCGTCCGCTATGCGGTGAGCCGCTTTGTCGAAGCCGGGCTCGCTTTTGCGCACGGCACGACCGATCCGGTTGCCGAAGCGGCCTTCCTGGTGAGCGAAGCGCTGCATTTCAATCCCGAGCAGTTCGAGATATTCGCCAACGCACGCGTCACCGCGGCGGAAGGCAAGACCATCCTCGACCTCATCCATCAGCGCGTCACCACGCGCAAACCGGCCGCCTATCTCGTCAACAAGATCTACATGCGCGGCCTGCCCTTCTATGTCGACGAGCGTGTCATCGTTCCGCGCTCCTTCATCGGCGAACTGCTGGAGTCGCATTTCGGCGGCGACGGCGAGACGGGATCGCTGATCGACGATCCCACTTCGGTCGAACGGGTGCTCGATCTCTGCACGGGATCGGGATGCCTTGCCATCCTCGCCGCGCACCATTTCCCGAACGCTGCCGTCGATGCCGTCGACATCTCCAAGGGCGCGCTCGACGTCGCTGCGCGAAATGTCGGCGCATATGGGCTCGAGGACCGGATCAGCCTCTATCGCGGCGACCTGTTCGCCCCGCTCGGCGACGCCAGGTACGATCTGATCATCACCAACCCGCCTTACGTCGATGCCGAGGGCATGGCCGCGCTGCCGCCGGAATGCCGGGCCGAGCCGAAGCTCGCCTTCGACGGCGGCGCCGACGGTCTGGATGTGGTGCGCCGCATCCTGGCCGAGGCGCCCGGTCACCTGACGCCGGACGGCGGGCTGATCTGCGAGATCGGCCGCGGCCGGGACCTGGTCGACGAGGCCTTTCCGGAGCTGCCGCTCCTCTGGCTCGACACCGAGGACTCCGAGGGCGAGGTGTTCTGGATCGCGGCCGCCGATCTGGCCTGATCCGTCACGGCACTCCTGCTCCAACGGAACAAGTCAAATTCCGCCACGTTCATCCCCCGACGAACCGTCTCGCTTTTGGAGGATGTCCAGATGCTCGCGCCATCGGGCGAATTGCTGCGCGCCGGCATGGCGCTGAAACTCAACCATCTCAAGCGCGCCGCCCAGTCCTATCTGCGGGACCGCACCAGCCAGGCCACGGGACGTGCAACGTCCTATATGGTGGCTGCCGGATTGTTCGCGGCAGCCGGGCTGTTTCTGATCGCGACCTTCTTCGTCGGCCTGATCGCCCTGTATCGCTGGATTGCAATTACCCATGGCCAATTCTGGGGCTTTGGTGCCGTCGCGGCCGTGCTGCTGGTGCTGACCGCGGCCTGCGCCGGCGTGGCGATGGCGATGGTGAAGCGACCGACCAAGACGATCGTGCCGCTTGCCAGCCGGATGCGCGTTGCCATCGCGACGCCGCGGATTCCGCGTGGAACGGTCACAGAGGCGGTGAAAGAAGTCGCAACCGCGATTCCCCTGGCGCCGCTCGCGCCGGGCGAACGCCGCCACGGCCGACCCGCCTGGCCCCCCAAGCGGCCCGTGCAGCTTGGCCTGATGCTCGCGGCGGTTGGGCTTGCGGGGTTCACCGCGGTGCGCCGCAGGCGGCACGGCCAAAGATTGGGCGCCTGAAATGCCGGTGCGGCGCTCCGAGCAGCTCGACTCATGGCTCCTGGTCGCAGCCACAGCCGTCTTTGTGCTCACCGCAGAGCGCTATCTCCAGGATACCGGCCTGATCCGTCCGGGACCTCCATCAGACCATCGCAACAACGAGGGCAATTCACCGGAAACCCACCCCGCAGGTGCGGCGCTGGAGCCCGGTCGTGGCCGTCATGCGAAGAGCCCGTTCGCGATACCTTGGGCGGGCTGGAAGGACATCTTCTGGCGCACCTATCAGCGCATCGACGATGATCGCCTGCTTGCGACGGCGGGCGGCGTCGTCTTTTTCGGGCTGCTCGCGATCTTCCCGGCGGTGACGGCGCTGGTTTCCTCATATGGCCTGTTCGCCGATCCCGCGACGATCAGCGCCAATCTGCAGACGCTGGCGACGATGCTGCCCCAAGGCTCGTTCCAGATCGTCGAGGACCAGGTGGCGCGCGTGGTGTCGAACGGCAACACCACCCTCGGCGCCACCTTCCTGCTCGGTCTTCTGCTTGCGATCTGGAGCGCCAATGCCGGCGTCAAAGCGATCTTCGACGCCCTCAATGTCGCCTATGAAGAGCGCGAGAAGCGCAGCTTCATCAAGCTCAACATGATGTCGCTGGCCTTCACGGTCGGCAGCATCGTGGCGCTGCTGGTGATGGTGGGGGTTGTCGTCGCCTTCCCGCTCGCACTCAATCATCTCGGCATGGCGCCCGAAAGCAAGCTGATCGTGGCGCTGGCACGATGGCCGCTGATGTTCCTCATCCTCCTCATGGCGCTTGCGGTGCTTTACCGCTTCGCGCCCAGTCGCGATGCGCCCCGCTGGCAGTGGCTCAGCTTCGGCGCAGTCATCGCCGCCATCCTCTGGATTGCCGGGTCAGCGCTGCTATCCTGGTATCTCTCGGCCTTCGCCAACTACAACGCGACCTACGGCTCGCTCGGCGCCGCCATCGGCCTGATGACGTGGATGTGGATGTCGGCCATCGTCATCATGTTCGGCGCGGAGCTGAATTCGGAGATCGAGCGGCAGACGCTCAGCGATACGACCACCGGGCAGCCCAAGCCGCTCGGCACCCGCGAAGCTGTCTCGGCCGACACCGTCGGCGCCGCCGCGCCGGCCTGACCGCGCGTCCGAGAGCGGGCCGCTATCCCCTCGAATCAACAATGATGTTAAGGTCTCGCGGCGTGGGGGAGCGCGAGGCGTGGCGGATTCGCACGGCGACCCGTGTTTTCCCGGGTGAGGCAGTCAGCTCTTGAGGCGTAACCGCGGCATGATTCGCATTTCGACGATCTTCATCGCCATCTGCATGGTTCTGGTCGCGGCCTCGCTCGGGCTTGTGCTCTACGCCGTCGCCGGTATCAGCGGGATTGAATCCGCGATCGTGGCGCTGACCGCGCTGACCTTCCTGATCCTCTACAACGCGGTGTCGATGCGGCTGCGCGACCGCAACGACGTCGGCAGCCAGATCACCGATCTGTCGCGTGGCACCGCCGACCTCGCCCGCCAGGTGGCCGAGTTCGGCCGCCGGCTGGCTGCGATCGAGGGCCGCATCGCCTCGTCCAATTCGACCAACTCCGACCGCATCCAGTCGGTGGTCGGCGAGATCAACGAGCTCGGCGGATTGGTCAGGCAGCTCGCCACCACCGTATCGACCCATGAGGATCTGTTGGCCGGCAATGCGCCGGCGCCCGTTCCCGCTCCGATCGCCAGGCAAGAACCGGAAGCGCAGATCGACCTGATGACGGCGTTCGAGGAGCAGCCGGCCCCCCCGCCCCCGCTCCCTGTGGCACCCCCGCCTCCGGTGGCGCAGCCGCGGCCTTCGCCGTCGATCCAACCCCAGACCGCCCCCCCGGTCCAGACCGCCGGACGCAACCAGACGCAATTGCTGGCGACGCTGCGCAACGCGATCGACGAAAACCGCGTCGACATCTTCCTGCAGCCGATGGTAACGCTGCCGCAACGCAAGGTGCGGTTCTACGAAGCGGTGACGCGCCTGCGCGACGAGCGCGACCAGCTGATCGCCGCCGAGGAGTTCATCAGCATCGCGGAAGCGTCGGGGCTGATCGGGCGCATCGACAACATGGTGATGCTGCGCTGTGTGCAGGTGCTGCGGCGCCTGATGGTGCGCAACAAGGACGTCGGCGTGTTCTGCAACGTCGCAGCGTCCACGCTCGGCAATTCCACCACCTTCGCGCAATGCCTCGACTTCCTCGAGGCCAACCGGGCGCTGGCGCCCTCGCTGGTGCTGGAGTTCAAGCAATCGACCTTCCGCAATCTCGGCCCGGCCGAGACCGAGAATCTCGCCGCACTGGCCCAGCGCGGCTTCCGTTTCTCGATCGACCACGTCACGGATCTCAGGATCGAGCCGCGCGAGCTGGCCGACCGCGGCGTGCGCTTCATCAAGGTTCCAGCCACGCTGCTGCTCGACCCCAGGCAGGCCTCGACCTCGGACATCCATCCTTCCGACCTCTCCGACCTGCTCGGCCGCTTCGGCATCGACCTGATCGCGGAACGGATCGAAGGCGAGCGCGCGGTCGTGGACCTGCTCGACTATGACGTGCGGTTCGGCCAGGGCTTCCTGTTCGCGCCGCCCCGGCCATTGCGGCCGGAGGGGGCATCTGCTACCGGCGGGGCCGCGCCGACCCAGGCGCAGGATATTCAGGGATCCAATGGCTCCGCTCCCCCCAGCCCAGGCGCGACATCTGCCGCGACGTCGGCCGCTCCTCCGGCGCAACGCATCACCGGCAACGCGGCTCTCGCGCGCCGCATCTGATCGGCCGCGCGCATCATGACCACGCTGCATTTTGCCGAAAGCCTGCGCGAGCTCGTGGGCGGCGTCGATGTCGTGCTCAGCGACATCTGGGGCGTCGTCCACAACGGCCTCGAATCCTTCCCCGAAGCCTGCGAGGCGCTGCACACCTATCGCAGCCGCGGGGGTACGGTGATCCTGATCACCAACGCACCGCGGCCGGCGGACAGCGTACAGCGGCAATTGCGCAAGCTCGGCGTCGCCGACGAGACCTATGACGCGATCGTTTCATCGGGCGACCTGACCCGGCTCTATGTCGCCGAGCATCCCGGCCGCAAGATGTTCTGGCTCGGCCCCGAGCGTGACAACTCGATCTATCGCGGCCTCGATGCGAAGACCGCGCCACTGGAGGAGGCCGACTACATCATCTGCACCGGCCTCTATGACGACGAGACCGAGACGGCGGAAGACTATCGCGGCATGATGCTGAAGGCGCGCGAGCGCAAGCTGACGCTGGTCTGCGCCAATCCCGACATCGTGGTGGAACGCGGCGACCGGCTGATCTATTGCGCCGGCGCCATCGCGGAGCTCTACCGCGAGCTCGGCGGCGAAGTGATCTTCTACGGCAAGCCGCACCGCCCGATCTACGAGCGCGCAATGGCGCTCGCCGGTGAGCGCCAGGGCCATCCGATCGACCGGAAAAAAGTGCTGGCGATCGGCGATTCCGTCCGCACCGACCTGACCGGCGCGCGCGAATTCGGCATCGACTGCCTTTTCGTCACCCGCGGCATCCATGCCGAGGAGTTCGAGGGCCTCGACCAGCTCGACCCGAATTCGGTGATGGAATTGTTCGGCCACCCGCCGAAGGCGCTGATGCGCGAATTGAAGTGGTAATGGCGCGGCTGACCGCGCGCGCCTTCAGCCCAGACGTCGTCATGGCCGGGTCTTGACCCGCCATCTACGTCTTATCTCCAGCATCAAGAACGTGGATGCCCGGGACAAGCCCGGGCATCACGACCTCGATGGAAAATTGCTGATCCGGAGAGGAGCGCGCTTACGCGCTCGCCATGTCCGGGAAGACCGCCTCGATCTTGGTCTTCAGCGTCGCCGCGTTGAACGGCTTGACGATGTAGTTGTTCACGCCGGCCTTCTTGGCCGCGATCACGTTCTCGGTCTTGGATTCCGCCGTGATCATGATGAAGGGCGTGGTGGCGAGGTTCGGATCCGCGCGCACTTCGCGCAGCAGGTCGTAGCCCGTCATCGGCTCCATGTTCCAGTCGGAGATCACGAGCCCGTACTTCTTGCCGCGCATCTTGTTCAGCGCTGCCGAACCATCGCTGGCATCATCGATGTTCTCGAAGCCAAGCTGCTTCAGCAGATTCCTGATGATACGGATCATGGTGCTGTAGTCATCCACCACCAAAACCGGCATCGACAAATCAACCGCCATCTCGACTCCCCCAACGCAAACCAGGAATATTACGATCAGACCTGCCCCGGCCCGAAGCCCCGGCAGTTCCACGCCCAAGGACTAGCACCAAGGCGTTAAACAGCGCGTTAATTGGGGACGCCCCCCAAGGACTGAAATCGCATTCGATCCGGCCGCCCCCTCCCGCTTGACTTCATCCGGCCGGTCGCGCCACGGTCCCGGCGGTCCCGCCCGGTTCGAGAATTCCCCTGATGGCTCCGCATTTTACCGTTATCCGCGACACCACGCCGGACTCCGCCATTCCAAGGGGTGCCGTGGTTGCCATGGGCAATTTCGACGGGGTCCATCTCGGCCATCGCGCCGTGATCGCCGCAGCCGTGGAAATGGGCCGGGCCCAGGGCCGACCTGCAATGGCTTTGACATTCGAGCCGCATCCGCGGCGTTTTTTCAGCCCCAATACCCCTCAATTCCGCCTGACGGACGAGCGGGCCAAGCTGCGGCTTCTGGCCGGCACCGGGCTTGCCGGCGCCGTGGTCATGACCTTCGACAAGGCTCGTGCCGGAACCAGCGCGCAAGACTTCATTCACCATGACCTGATCGGGCGGCTTGGCGTCAGCGGGATTGCGGTCGGCTACGACTTCCATTTCGGCAAGGGACGGGTCGGCTCGCCGAGTCTTCTCGTCAACGAGGCGCCCCGGCTCGGCATCGAGGTCGACGTGCAGCCCCATGTCGATATCGACGAGCGGCCGGTGTCCTCCAGCGCGATTCGGATTGCTCTCGCCGAAGGCCTCCTCGGCGAGGCCACCACCATGCTAGGCGCGCCCTGGTTCATCACCGGCGAGGTGATCCATGGCGAGAAGCGCGGCCGCGATCTCGGCTATCCCACCGCCAACATCCGCCTGGATGCCAATTGCGGGCTGAAGCACGGCATCTATGCGGTGCGTGTCGGCCGCGGGCCCGAACGGCTCGAGGGGGTGGCAAGCTTCGGCCGCCGCCCGACCTTTGATAATGGCGCGCCCCTGCTCGAAATCTTCCTGTTCGACTTCAAGGGCGACCTCTACGGGCAGGAGCTGGACTGCGCCTTTGTCGGCTTCATCCGAGAGGAGCTGAAATTCGATGGTGTAGAGGCCCTGATCCGGCAGATGGACGACGATTCCGCCCGTGCCCGCGCCATCCTGGCCGCCGCCCCGGACGCATTCCCGCGGCTCGGCGCCGTCGATTGAAGGCCGGACCTGTCTCCCCGAACCTTTGCGCTTCCCTTGGCCCCCTGCTATGGAGTGCCCATGTTTGCGCGGCGCATCATAGGGATTAGCGGCCCGGCTTCCGCCTGAGCTTTCGGCTCGGCGCAAGACCGGGATTTCGTCGTTTCACCCCCGCGATTCCGCATCGCCATCCGTTCCCGCGCCATTCCGAGCCAGTCAGCCTCATGTCCGAAAAGCCGCAAAAGTCAGCCACCAAAGACTATTCCAAGACCCTGTTCCTGCCGCAGACCGAATTCCCGATGCGCGCGGGCCTGCCGCAGCGCGAGCCGGAGATCCTCAAGCGCTGGTACGAGATCGGCCTCTACGAGAAGCTGCGTGAGAACGCGAAGGGCCGCGCCAAGTTCGTGCTGCATGACGGCCCGCCCTACGCCAACGGCAACATCCATATCGGCACGGCGCTGAACAAGATCCTGAAGGATCTCGTCACCAAGAGTCAGCAGATGCTCGGCTTCGATTCCAACTACGTGCCCGGCTGGGACTGCCACGGCCTGCCGATCGAGTGGAAGGTCGAGGAAGAGCACTACCGGAAGAAGGGCAAGCAGAAGCCCGATTTCCGCGACTCGACCGCGATGATCGATTTCCGGAAGGAATGCCGCGCCTACGCCACGCATTGGCTCGGCGTGCAGCGCGAGGAGTTCAAGCGCCTCGGCGTCATCGGCGACTGGGATCATCCCTACGCCACCATGAGCTTCCCGGCCGAAGCCCAGATCGCGCGCGAACTGATGAAGTTCGCCGCCAACGGCACGCTATATCGCGGCTCCAAGCCGGTGATGTGGAGCGTGGTCGAGAAGACCGCGCTCGCCGAAGCCGAGGTCGAGTACGAGGACCACACCTCCGATACGGTGTGGGTAAAATTCCCGGTCACCTCGCCCGCGCATGGTGCGCTTGCCACCGCCAGCGTCGTGATCTGGACCACCACGCCCTGGACGCTGCCGGGCAACCGCGCCATCTCGTTCTCGCCGAAGATCGCCTATGGCCTTTACAAGGTGACGGACGCGCCCGCCGACAACTGGACGAGGACCGGCGATCTGCTGATCCTTGCCGACGCGCTCGCCGAAGAGGTCTTCAAGCAGGCTCGCGTGACGGCCTTCGAGAAGGTGCGCGACGTCCCCGGCGACACCATGGACGCGATCGAATGCGCCCATCCGCTGAAGGGCCTTGCCGGCGGTTACGACTTCGTCGTGCCGCTGCTGCCCGGTGACCACGTCACCGACGACACCGGCACCGGCTTCGTGCACACCGCGCCCGGCCATGGCCGCGAGGACTTCGACGTCTGGATGGCACAGGCGCGCGATCTCGACGCGCGCGGCATCACCACGGCGATCCCTTATACTGTCGACGAGAACGGCGCCTACACCGATCATGCGCCGGGCTTTACCGGCAAGCGTGTCATCAACGACAAGGGCGAGAAGGGCGATGCCAATGAGGCCGTGATCAAGGCGCTCGTCGAAAGAGGCATGCTGCTGGCGCGCGGCCGGCTCAAGCACCAATATCCGCACTCCTGGCGCTCCAAGAAGCCGGTGATCTTCCGCAACACGCCGCAATGGTTCATCGCGATGGACAAGGATGTCGCGATGAGCGGCAAGAGCAAGTCTGGCGACACGCTCCGCGCCCGCGCGCTGCACGCGATCTCGGTGACGCAATGGGTGCCGCCGTCGGGCGAAAACCGTATCAACGGCATGATCGAGGCGCGGCCCGATTGGGTGATCTCGCGCCAGCGCGCCTGGGGCGTGCCGATCGCCGTGTTCGTGCGTGAAAAGGGCGACGGCTCCGCCGAGATCCTGCAGGACGAGGCAGTGAACGCACGGATCGGCGACGCCTTCGAGCAGGAAGGCGCCGATGCCTGGTACGCGAAGGGCGCCCGCGAGCGCTTCCTTGGGCCGCGCGCGAGCGAAGACTGGCAGAAGGTCGACGACATTCTCGACGTCTGGTTCGATTCCGGCTCGACGCACGCCTTCGTGCTCGAAGACCCCGTGCACTTCCCGGGGCTATCAGGCATCAAGCGCAAGGTCGATGGCGGCACCGACACGGTGATGTACCTCGAAGGCTCGGACCAGCATCGCGGCTGGTTCCACTCCTCGCTGCTGGAGAGCTGCGGCACCCGCGGCCGGGCTCCCTACGACATCGTGCTGACCCACGGCTTCACCCAGGCCGAGGACGGCCGCAAGATGTCGAAGTCGCTCGGCAACACCATCGAGCCGCAGTCGGTCATCAAGGAATCCGGTGCCGACATCCTCCGGCTCTGGGTCGCGTCCTGCGACTACACCGACGACCAGCGCATCGGTCCCGAGATCCTGAAGAACACCGTCGAGACCTATCGCAAGCTGCGCAACACCGTGCGCTGGATGCTCGGCACGCTGCATCATTACAAGCCGGCTGACGCGGTCGCGCCGGCCGAGATGCCCGAGCTCGAGCGGCTGATGCTGCACGAACTCGCCGAGCGCGCCGCCGCCGTCGACAAGGCCTATCGGGAATTCGATTACAAGACCGTGGTCGCCACCCTGTCCGCCTTCCTCAACAGCGAGCTCTCGGCGTTCTACTTCGACATCCGCAAGGACACGCTGTATTGCGATCCGCCGTCGTCGCTAACGCGCAAAGCGGCGCTGACCACGATCGACCTGCTCTGCGCCTCGGTCCTGAAATGGCTGGCGCCGATCCTCAGTTTCACCGCGGAGGAAGGCTGGCGCATGTACCGGCCCGAAGCCGAACCGTCGGTGCATCTGACGCTGTTCCCGACCGATCTCGAAGGCTTGCGCGACGACAAGCTCGCCGCGAAATGGGAGACGATCCGCAACGTCCGCCGCGTCGTCACCGGCGCGCTCGAGCTTGAACGGGCCGCCAAGAACATCGGCTCGTCGCTGGAGGCGTCACCGGTGATCTACGTCGCCGACCGGGACATGCTGATGACGCTGTTCGACGTCGACCTCGCCGAGATCTGCATCACCTCGAATTACGAGGTGCGTGAGAGCGAGGCGCCGGCTTCGGCATTCCGGCTCGATGCCGTGCCCGGGGTCGCGGTCGTGGTGGAGAAGGCGGTCGGCACCAAATGCGCCCGCTCCTGGAAGATCTCCCCGACGGTCGGTGAAGACGCTGAATACCCCGACGTCACCCCGCGCGACGCACAGGCGCTGCGCGAGTGGAAGGCGTTGGGCGTGAGCGTCTGATCGGCAGGCCATGGCCCCGCTCCGCGCCGGCATCCTCGCGGCCCTGGTCACGCTGGTGGCCGACCAGGCCTCAAAACTCTGGCTGCTGAACGGGTTCGACCTCGCTCGTCGCGGCGTGGTGAAGGTGACGCCGTTCTTCGACCTGGTGCTGGCCTGGAATATCGGCATCAGTTTCGGCTGGCTCCAGAACGACAGCCAGGCGGCGCAGTGGGCGCTGATGGCCGTCAAGGCCATCGCCGTGGTCGCCTTGGCGATCTGGATGGCACGCTCGCACACCCGGCTTGCCACGGTCGCGCTGGGGCTGATCATCGGCGGCGCCATCGGCAACGGCATCGACCGCCTGGCCTACGGCGCGGTGGTCGATTTCGCCCTGCTCCACATCGAGATCGGGGGAAATACCTATAATTGGTATGTGTTTAACCTCGCGGACGTGGCCATCGTTGCTGGGGTGGCGGGGCTATTGTATGATTCCTTCCTGGGGGTACCCGCCGCAAAAGCGCCCTGATCCCGGCCGATACGGACCGGCAGGTGGAACCCGGCCTTTGCGAGGGTTTGCCTCTTATGCGCGGCGATCTGACACAATATGGAACAGGTACAGTGATGCGCAGCTCGAAGACCAGCATGTCGATGGTTCGAGACCCCCGATCGGGGCTTTGGCAGGCGTTGAAATTGTCCGCTGTCGCACTCGGCATCGGTCTCGTCCTGTCGGCCGGGGCGGCCCGTGCCGGTGACGACGACGATGAAGATGACGGAATGACCTTCGAAGAGAAGATCATCGACAATCTGATGTCCGGCATCGGCGCCAAGAGCATGGAAAAGCCCGGCATCGAATACCGCGAGCGCTCGCCGCTGGTCGTGCCGCCCAAGCTCGACCTGCCGCCTCCCGCGACCCAGGCCAAGGCCGCGCCGAACTGGCCCAAGGACCCCGAGGAAAAGCGCCGCAAGGAAGCTATCGCCGCGCGCAAGAAGGCGACCAAGGAAACGGAAAACTGGCAGGTCGCCCGGCCGCTGACGCCCGCCGAGATGAAGGCCGGCGAAGTCGCCGCAGCCCCCCGGACAAGTAACGATCCGATCCAGCCCGGCACCAACGGCAATCCGTCGCTCAGCCCCGCCGAACTCGGCTTCTCCGGCGGTCTGTGGAATATGATGAAGGGCGGCAACGCCACCGAAGAAAAGAAATTCACCACCGAGCCGCCGCGCCAGTCGCTGGTCGAGCCGCCGCCGGGCTATCAGACGCCGTCGCCGAACTACGCCTACGGCGCCGGGCCGGACAAGTCGCGACGGACCTATTTCGACATCATGTCGGGCAAGGACAAGGAACAATAGCGTTCCTGTCCCACAGACGCGAAACCCCGCGCCGGCGATCGTGTCCGCCGGCCGAGGTGCATTGATTGCTGATCAGTAACTTGCCACCGCGTTGAGTTCTCTGCTTCGTGACGCGAAGCCTCAGCCGCACGGTGTAGCATGCCGTGCCTCCGAGCCGGACATCCGGACCTCGGTCTTTCCTAAAGGATCATGATGTCCGCAAACCGATCGGCTGCCTGTCTCCTTGCCGCGCTGCTTTCGACCAGTGTCCTGACATCGGGCGCGGCTCTTGCCCAGACCACGGTCACATCGGCCCCGCCCGCCAGCTTCACGCTCGGCAACGGCATGCAGGTCGTGGTGATCCCCGATCATCGCACGCCCGTCGTCACCGAGATGATCTGGTACAAGGTCGGTTCGGCCGACGAAACGCCGGGCAAGTCCGGCCTCGCCCACTTCCTCGAGCACCTGATGTTCAAAGGCACCTCGAAGCATCCGGTCGGCGAATTCTCCCAGACCGTGCTTCGCGTCGGCGGCAACGAGAATGCCTCGACCTCGGTCGACTATACCAACTATTACCAGCGCGTGCCGAAAGAGCAGCTGGCGACCATGATGGAGTTCGAGGCGGATCGCATGACCGGCCTCGTCCTCAAGGACGAAAACGTGCTGCCCGAGCGCGACGTCGTGCTCGAAGAGTACAACATGCGCGTCGCCAACAATCCGGACGCGCGGCTGAACGAGCAGATCATGGCCGCGCTCTATCTCAATCATCCCTACGGCCGTCCCGTGATCGGCTGGCACCAGGAGATCGAGAAGCTCGATCGCGAGGACGCGCTCGCCTTCTACCGCCGCTTCTACGCGCCGAACAACGCGATCCTGGTGATCGCCGGCGACGTCGAGGCCGCCGACATCCGCCCGCTGGTCGAGCGCAATTTCGGCGCGATCCCGGCCCAGCCTGCCATCCCGGCACGGCGCGTTCGTCCGCAGGAGCCGGAGCCCGCCGCGCCACGCACCGTCACGCTGGCCGACCCGCGCGTCGAGCAGCCGAGCATGCGGCGTTATTATCTGGTGCCCTCGGCGACCACGGCCGCGGCCGGTGAAAGCGCGGCCCTCGACGTACTGGCGCAGCTGATGGGCAGCGGCAGCAATTCCTATCTCTACCGCGCCCTCGTCGTCGACAAGCCGCTCGCAGTCTCGGCCAACGCCAGCTATTCGAGCATCTCACTCGACCCGACCCAGTTCGCGGTCTCGGCCGCGCCGAAACCCGGCGTCAGCTTCGCAGAGGTCGAGCAGGCGGTCGACGCCGTCATCGCCAATGTCGCGCAGAACCCGATCCGCGCAGAGGATCTGGAGCGGGTGAAGACCCAGCTGATCGCGGAAGCGATCTACGCCCAGGACAATCAGGCAGTGCTGGCACGCTGGTATGGCGGCGCGCTGACGACCGGCCTGTCGATCGAGGACATCAGGAGCTGGCCCGACCGCATCCGCGCGGTCACCGCCGAGCAGGTCCGCGCCGTCGCCCAGAAATGGCTCGAGAAGAAGCGCTCGGTGACGGGCTACCTGATTAAGGACACTAGTGCCGCCAAGCGCGAGGAGAAGCGTTCGTGACCTATCCCTTCCTTCGACGCGCTGTCGTCTCCCTCGCCACCGGCGCTGCGCTTGCGCTCGCCGCCATCTCGCCGTCACAGGCCGCCGCAAAGATCCAGCGGCTGGTATCGCCCGGCGGCATCGAGGCCTGGTTCGTGCAGGACGCAACCGTGCCGCTGATCGCGATGGAATATTCCTTCGCCGGCGGCTCGGCCCAGGATCCCAAGGACAAGTCGGGCGTCGCCAACCTCGTCGGTGACCTCCTCGACGAAGGCTCCGGCGATCTCGATTCCAAGACCTTCCACGAGCGGCTCGACCGCCGCGCCATCGAGCTCTCCTTCAGCGCCACCCGCGACACCTTTCGCGGCAGCCTGCGCATGCTGCGCGACAACAAGGACGAGGCCTTCGACCTGCTCAGGAGCGCGCTGACCTCACCGCATTTCGACACCGCCGACGTCGAGCGCATCCGCTCGCAGGTCATCTCGGGGCTGCGCCGCGAGACCACCAACCCGACCTCGCTGGCGAGCCGCAAATTCCTCGAGGTCGCCTTCGGCGATCATCCCTATGGCCGGCAGACCAACGGCACCCTCGACAGCGTGCCGACCATCACCGTTGCCGACATGAAGGACTATGTCGGCCGCGTGCTTGCGAAGGACGGACTGAAGATCGCAGTCGTCGGCGATGTCGACCCGGCGACGCTCGGCAAGCTGCTGGACCACACCTTCGGCAGCCTGCCTGCCAAGGCCAACCTCACGCCGGTCCCCGACGTCGAGGCTGCAAAGCCGCCGCAGCGCGCCTTCGTGACGCTCGACGTGCCGCAGACCGTGATCACGTTCGGCGGCCCCGGGGTGAAGCGCAACGATCCGAACTTCATGGCGGCCTACGTCGTCAATCACATCCTCGGCGGCGGCGGATTGTCTTCCCGCCTCTATCACGAGGTGCGCGAGAAGCGCGGGCTGGCCTATTCGGTGTTCGAATCGCTCCTCTGGATGGAGCATTCGGCGATCTTCATCGGCAACACCGGCACGCGTGCCGACCGTTCCGGCGACACCATCGACGCCATCGACAAGGAAGTGCGCCGGATCGCGGAAGAAGGTCCGACCCAGAAGGAGCTGGACGAGGCCAAGTCCTACCTCAAGGGCTCGCAGATGCTGGCGCTCGACACCTCCTCCAAGCTGGCGCAGGCGCTGCTGCAGTATCAGCAGGACAAGCTGCCGATCGACTATATCGAGAAGCGCAATGCCATCGTCGATGCCGTTACGCTGGACGACGCCAAGGCCGCCGCCAAGCGCCTCTGGGGCCAGGGCCTCCTGACCGTCGTCGTCGGCCGCGCCCCGCAAGCCGCAGCGCAGCCGACCGCAGCAGCGCCGGCGACGAAGTCGAACTGACGTCCCTGTTCGAATGTCCTGAAATGGCCGGGCTCGCCCGGCCATTTGCGTTTCCACCAAGCACCATTGCCGAACGTGGATGTTCCGCGATATGTCCTGGTATCACGAATGGTGCCACAATGCTGCGGATAGCCCGCGATCTCGTCATCGACGAGGACGACATCGAGATCGGCTTCGTCCGCGCCTCCGGCCCGGGCGGGCAGAACGTCAACAAATTGTCGACCGCGGCCCAACTGCGCTTCGACACCCGCAAGCTGACCTTGCCGGAAGATGCAGCGATCCGGCTCGCCCGCGTCGCAGGCCAGCGCATGACCAAGGACGGCGTGATCGTGATCCACGCCCAGCGCTTCCGCACCCAGGAGCGCAACCGTCAGGATGCCATCGATCGGCTCGTCGAGATCCTGACCGAGGCCATGATACGGCCGAAGCCACGGCGCGCGACCAAGCCGACTTTCGGCTCCAAGCAACGCCGGCTCGAGGGCAAGAAGCGCCGCAGCGACGTCAAGGCCGGACGCGGCGGAGGCCGCGGTTTCGACGACTAGCCGCGTTCCTCAGATCGGTCGGGATGCCGGTAGATGTGGGCAGCGCGGGCTTGCCGCATGCAATTGCGCGTCATCGGGACTAAATTGAGCGTCTGATCGCCCTTCCGAGTCCCCCATGCCCGTCCGCCAGCTTCCAGAACAGGTCGTCAACCGCATCGCCGCCGGCGAGGTGGTCGAGCGTCCGGCGAGCGTGGTCAAGGAACTGGTCGAGAACGCCATCGACGCCGGCGCCAGCCGGATCGACGTCTTCACCGACGGCGGCGGCCGGCGGCGGATCGGCATCACCGATGACGGCGGCGGCATGACCGCGAAAGATCTCGCGCTCGCGGTCGAGCGTCACGCCACCTCCAAGCTCGACGACGAGGATCTGCTCCAGATCCGCACGCTCGGATTCCGCGGCGAGGCGCTGCCCTCGATCGGCTCCGTGGCACGGTTGTCGATTACGACGCGCCACGCCAGTGAGCCTCATGCCTGGGCACTCACGGTCGAAGGCGGCGAGAAATCCGAGATCATGCCGGCTGCGCTGGCGCATGGCACCCGCGTCGAGGTCAGCGATCTCTTCTATGCGACGCCGGCGCGGTTGAAATTCCTGAAGACCGACCGCACCGAAGCCGAGGCGATCCGCGAGGTGGTCAGGCGGCTGGCGATGGCGCGGCCCGATATCGCCTTCACGCTGGCCGGCGAGGAGCGCGCGCCGGTGACCTGGGCCGCGGCGTTGCCCGGCGCGGCCGGCCGCCTGACGCGGCTCGGCGATATCCTGGGCGCCGAGTTTCGCAGCCACGCATTCGAGGTCCACGCCGAACGCGAGGGCGTGGTCGTCGCCGGCTATGCCGCAGCACCCGCGCTGACCAAGGCCAATGCGCTCGGGCAATATCTCTTCGTCAACGGCCGCCCGGTGCGCGACAAGCTGATCTTGGGGGCGGTGCGCGGCGCCTATGCCGACTATCTGCCGCGCTACCGCCATCCGGTGCTGGCGCTGTTCGTCACGCTCGATCCGCGCGAGGTCGACGCCAACGTCCATCCCGCCAAGACCGAGGTGCGCTTCCGCAACGCCGGCCTCGTCCGCGCGCTGATCGTGCACGGGCTGAAGGAAGGGCTCGCGCGCGAAGGCCGCCGCACCGCGGCCAACAGCGGCGAAAGCGCGCTGTCCGCGTTCCGGCCGGCCTTCACGCCGCGTCCCGCAAGCTGGGACTGGCGCGCCTCGCCGTCCGCGCCCATTGCGCCGATCCCGTCGTTCGAGGGCGCCGCGGCGCCTGCCTTTGACGAGCGTTCGCAGGCCGCCTTCGATGTTGGCGCGCCAAGCGCTGACGTGCGGTTCGAGTCGCAGCCCGTCAGCGATCTCGTCGACCGCCCGCTCGGCGCTGCGCGCACGCAGATCCACGAGACCTATATCGTCTCGCAGACGCGCGACGGCCTCATCATCGTCGACCAGCACGCCGCGCATGAGCGCATCGTCTATGAGCGGCTGAAGGCCTCGCTGGCGGCGAACGGCGTGCAGCGGCAGATCCTGCTCATTCCCGAGATCGTCGAGATGGACGAGGCCACGGTGGAGCGCCTGCTCGAGCGCAGCGAGGAGCTCGCATCCTTCGGCCTCGCCATCGAATCCTTCGGCCCCGGCGCGGTCGCGGTGCGCGAGACGCCCTCGCTGCTCGGCAAGACCAATGCGGGCGGCCTGCTGCGCGATCTCTCCGAGCACATGGCCGAATGGGACGAGGCGCTGCCGCTGGAACGCCGCCTGATGCACGTCGCCGCAACGATGGCCTGCCACGGCTCGGTGCGCGCCGGCCGCAGGTTGCGGCCGGAAGAGATGAACGCGCTGCTCCGCGAGATGGAGGAGACCCCGAACTCCGGCCAGTGCAATCACGGCCGGCCGACCTATGTCGAGCTGAAGCTGAGCGACGTGGAGAAGCTGTTCGGGCGACGGTGACGGCCCCGCGGTGACGGTGCCGTAGGGGGGTGGGCAAAGCGAAGCGTGCCCACCACCTCTCTCGATCACGCAGAGATCGTGGGCACGGCGCTTTGCGCCTTTGCCCACCCTACGAGAGCTGCGTATGCGGCTACGGCTTCCTCAGAAACACGAATTCCGTGTCGTCATACGCCCGCCGCTCCAGCTCCTCGAAGCCATCCGGCGTCGCGAACTGCGCGGCCTTCGCCTCTTCCACCACCAGCAGCGCGCCTGGCGTCAGCCAGCCGCCGTCGCGCAAGGACGCGAGCGCCTTCTCCGCGAAGCCCTTCCCGTAGGGCGGATCGAGGAATGCCAGCGAGAACGGCTCGACCGGATGCGCGGGGCCCAGATCGGTCGCATCGCGGCGATAGACCTTGGTCACGCCGCCGAGGCCGAGCGCTTCGACGTTGTTGCGCAGCAGCGCCCGCGCCTCCGCGCCGTTGTCGACGAACAGCACGAATTTCGCGCCGCGTGACGAGGCCTCGATGCCGAGCGCGCCGGTGCCGGCGAAGAGATCGAGCACGCGTGCATCCGCAATCGGATCGTCATAGGCGTGCACGAGGATGTTGAACACGGACTCGCGCAGGCGGTCGGCCGTGGGGCGGATGTCGCGCGAGGACGGTGAAGCGAGATTGCGCCCCTTCAAGCGACCGCCGACGACGCGCAACCCTAGTCCTCCTTCGGCGTCAGGTCGCGCTTGCCGTGATAGCCGCGCTTGGGACGGCGCGGCGGGCCGTAGCCGCTGGCTTCGGCCTCGTTGCGCTCGCGCGCCTCGTCGCTGCCGGTGCGCTGCACCAGCACGCGGCGGCCCTTGCGGTCGGCGATCACGTCGCGCTTGCTGGCCGGCTTCTTCTCGCGCGGCGTTTCGCCGTCTTGTGAAGAAGATTTCTGCGGCACGTCGAACTGCGCGCCCGACTTCTCGATGATCTTCTCGCCGAGCTGGTCGCGCAGCACGCGGGACTTGATCTCCTCGACCTCGCCTTCGGGCACTTCGCCGAGCTGGAACGGGCCGTAGGACACCCGGATCAGCCGGTTCACCTCGAGCCCGAGATGCGCGCAGACATTGCGCACCTCGCGGTTCTTGCCTTCGCGGATCGCGAACACCAGCCAGACATTGGCGCCCTGGTCGCGCTCCAGCGTCGCGTCGATCGGGCCGTATTTGACGCCCTCGATCTCCACGCCGTCCTTGAGCGCGTCGAGCTGCGCCTGGGTGACGTCGCCATGGGCGCGAACGCGATAGCGGCGCAGCCAGCCGGTGTCCGGCAGCTCGAGCGTGCGCGCCAGCCCGCCGTCATTGGTGAGCAGCAGCAGGCCCTCGGTGTTGAAATCGAGCCGGCCGACGCTGATCAGCCGCGGCAGGCCTTCCGGCAGATTGTCGAACACGGTCGGACGGCCCTCGGGGTCGTCGTGCGTGGTCATCAGCCCGCGCGGCTTGTGATAAAGGAACAGCCGCGTGCGCTCGCGCTCCGGCAACGGCTTGCCGTCGACCAGAACGACGTCGTTCTTGGTGATGTCGAGCGCGGGCGAGTTGATGATGCGGCCGTTGACGGTGACACGGCCCTGCGTGACCATCTCCTCGGCGTCGCGGCGCGAGGCCAGCCCGGCGCGAGCCAGCGCCTTGGCGATGCGCTCGCCGGCCTTCTTCGGCTTCGGCTCTTCTTCCCGGCGCGGGCGGCGATCGGAATCACGGTCGCGCTCGCGATAGGCGCCGCGGCCGCCGAAGGCCGGGCGCTTCTCGAAGATCCGGCTCTCGTCCTCGTTTTCACGGCGCGGGCGATCGCCGAAACGGCCCTCGCTGCGCGGATGCTCGTGCCAGTCGGAACGGCCTTCCGAGCGCTCGCGCGGCCGGTTGAATGTCGGCCGGTCGCCGCCACGTCCGCCGCGGTCGCCATCGCCGTCACGGCGCGGCCGGTCGAACTTCGGACGGTCCTCGCGCGGCCGATCGAATTTGGGCCGCTCGCGGAACGGACGATCGCCCGTTGCGCGATCGTCGCGGGACCGCGAGAAGCGCGGACGGTCGTCGCCGCCTTCGCGCTTCTGCCAGGGCTTGTCCCCGCCGCGGTCACGGCCGCCGAAATCCTTGCGCGGCCCGCGATCGCGATCCGGTGCGCCTCGCGAAAACTTCCGCTCGCCGTCGAACTTGCGCTCCGGACGGTCGCCGCGCGGCGCGCGATCACCGCGATCGAAATTCGGGCGGTCTCCGCGCGGCTTGAAGCTGCGCTCGCCACGATCGTCGCGCGGTCCGCGGTCGGGGGCGCCCCGTGAAAACTTCCGCTCGCCGTCGAACTTGCGGTCCGGACGGTCGCCGCGCGGCGCGTAGGGCTTCTTGTCGCCGAACTTTCTGTCACCGGTCCGGCCGGCGGGGCGGGAGTCGTCGCGATCCCGGCGCGGCGGACGGTCGTCGCGGCCGTAGGAGGGGCGATCACCACGCGGCTTGAAGGGGCGCTTCTCGCCATCGCGCGAGGTGCGATCGGAGAACGGCCGGTCACCGCGCGGCTTGAAGCTGCGCTCGCCGCGATCGTCACGAGGCCGGTCGTCGCGGTTGAATTTCGGCCGGTCGCTGAAGTCGCGGCGGGTGGCATCGCCGTCCGCGCGGGGGCGGAACGGACGGCTGTCGCGGTCGCCACGGGGCGGGCGGCTATCGCTCCTGCCCTCGGGGCCGCGCTTGGCGAACTTCTTCTCGGGGCCACGCGGCTTGCCGCTGCGCCCACCCTTGGGAGGGCCTCGCCGGCCGCGGGAATCGTTGTTTTTGTCGCTGTCGCGAGGCATGAATGATCTCACTCGAGGGGGTGGCCATTGGGCAGTGTGCGCGCTCGTTGGGAGCCGCATGCCCAGGCAAAACCGGTAAGCACTTCTGCTGAAGGCGCAGCTACTAGCAGGTTTCTCGCGATGATACGAGGCTTGAAAGCCCCCTCTTTCATGGATTTGGCGCTTCTGGCGGCCGAAAATGCCGGAAAAGCGGGCGAAGTTCCTATCGGCTGCGTGGTGGTCCGCAATGACGAGGTCATTGCCACCGCCGCCAACCGGACGCTGACCGACCGCGACCCCACCGGCCATGCCGAAATCGTCGCGCTGCGCGAGGCGGCGAAGACGATCGGCAGCGAGCGCCTGGTGGACTGCGACCTCTACGTGACGCTGGAGCCCTGCACGATGTGCGCGGGCGCGATCTCGTTTGCGAGGGTGCGGCGGCTCTATTACGGCGCCGCCGACCCCAAGGGGGGCGCGGTCGACTCAGGCGTGCGCTTCTTCAGCGCGCCGACCTGCCACCACGCCCCGGACGTCTATTCCGGCGTCGGCGAGAGCGAGGCAGCGCGGCTGCTCAGGGAGTTCTTTCGGGAGCGTCGCTAGGTCGCTGCGAAGAACTCGCGCAGCGCTTTTGCGGTGACCTCCGGGTTTTCCTCCGTGAGGAAGTGGCCGGAGTCCACCGGCATGCCCTCGACGTCGGTCGCCCATTGCTTCCACGTGTCGAGCGGCGTTGCCGCGGCCTGGGCGATGCCGGCATTGCCCCACAGCGCCAGCATGGGAATGGTGATCTTCTTGCCGGCTTCGAAATCGGCCTTGTCGAGGTCGTAGTCGAAATACGCGCCGGCGCGGTAGTCCTCGCACATTGCGTGGATGCGGGCGGGATCGCGGAACGGGGCGAGGTAGTGCTCGAGCGCGCGCTTGTCGATCGCGTCCAGCGTCTTCGACTTGGTCTGGCTCGCCATCTTGAAGCGCAGGAAGAACTCGCCCTGGCCCGAGATCAGCGTCTCCGGCAGCGGCGCGGGCTGCGCCAGGAAGGTCCAGTGGTAGATCTTCAGCGCGTAGGCGCGGTTCATCCGTTCCCAGTAATCATAGGTCGGCAGGATATCGAGCACCGCGAGCTTCGACAGCCGGCCGGGATGGTCCAGCGCGAGCCGATACGACACGCGGCCGCCGCGGTCGTGGCCGGCCAGCGCGAAGTGGACGTGGCCGAGCCGCTCCATCACTTCCACCATCGCCTTGGCCATCGCGCGCTTGCTGTAGGGGATGTGCAGCGCATCGCTCTCGGGCATGTCGGACCAGCCATAGCCCGGCAGGTCGGCGATGATCAGCGTGAAGGCATCGGCCAACTGCGGCGCCACGCGGTGCCACATCACGTTGGTCTCGGAGAAGCCGTGCAACAGCAGCAGCGGCGGGCCCTTGCCGCCGACGCGGGCGAAGATGCGGCCGAACGAGGTATCGATCCATTCGGAGGCAAAGCCCGGATAGAGGTCGGCGAGATCGGACATCTTGTTGCATCCTTATGGTCAGTTCTGGATCTGCTTTGGTGCTGGGGTGCCCCAAACAAAAATGTCGAAAACAACCCCATGCACAGTAGCTAAGTTCAAGGCCTGCCTGCGTTTTTTTGGCGAGCCGACGGGCACGGCCGAAATGGCGCGCGCCGCCAAAAAAGCCTGTCAGCTCATGGTCTTGTCAGTTGTGGCCCGTCAATTCCTGGCCTTCTCGGCCTCCACCGCCTGCCAGCCGATGTCGCGGCGGCAGAAGCCTTCCGGCCAGCGGATGCGGTCGACGGCCTGATAGGCGCGGGCCTGCGCCTCCGTCACGGTCGCCCCGAGCGCGCAGACATTGAGCACACGGCCGCCATTGGCGAGGATGGCGCCGTCCTTTGCCACCGTGCCGGCGTGGAAGATCTCGACCGTATCCACCTTCGCGGCGTCATCGAGCCCGTCGATGCGCGTGCCCTTCTGGTAGTCGCCGGGATAGCCTTGTGCGGCCATCACCACGGTGATCGCGCTTTCCTTGTGCCAGCGCAGATCGAAATTCTTCAGCTGCCCGTCGCAGGCGGCGAGCAGCGCCGGCACGATGTCGCTCATCATGCGCAGCATCAGCACCTGGCATTCGGGGTCGCCGAAGCGGACGTTGAACTCGAACAGTTTTGGGCCCTGCGTCGTCAGCATGATCCCCGCATAGAGGATGCCGCGGAACGGCGTGCCGCGGCTCTTCATGCCCGCGACCGTCGGCAGAATGATCTTCGCCATGATGGCGTCGTGGACCTGTGGCGTCACCAGCGGCGTCGGCGAATAGGCGCCCATGCCGCCGGTGTTCGGGCCGACATCGTGGTCGAACACGCGCTTGTGGTCCTGCGCGGAGGCCAGCGGAATCGCGGTCTCGCCGTCGCACAGCGCAAAGAAGCTAATCTCGCGGCCCGGCAGAAACTCCTCGATCACGACCTCCGCGCCGGCCTCGCCGAACGCGCCCTCGAACATCATGGCGATGGCGTCCTCCGCCTCGCGCACGGTCTTGGCGACCACGACGCCCTTGCCGGCGGCCAACCCGTCGGCCTTCACCACGATCGGCGCGCCCTGGCTCTGCACATAGGCGCGCGCGTCAGCGGCATTGGTGAATCGCTGGTACGCCCCGGTGGGAATACCGAACTCGGTGCACAGCGCCTTGGTGAAGCCCTTGGAGCTTTCGAGCTGCGCCGGGATCTTGTCCGGCCCGAACGCCTTGATGCCGGCGGCCGTGAGATCATCGACGATGCCGGCCGCCAGCGGCGTCTCCGGCCCGACCACGACGAGATCGACCTTGTTCTGCTTACAGAAGGCGATCACCGCGGCATGGTCGGCCACATCGAGCGCCACGCATTCCGCCTCCTTCGCGATTCCGGCATTGCCGGGCGCGCACCAGAGTTTGGTCACCAGGGGGGAGGCTGCGATCTTCCATGCGAGAGCATGTTCGCGGCCGCCGGAACCGAGGAGGAGGATGTGCATCGAGGGCTCGGAAATGAGGGGTTTTGCTGGGGCGGACGTCGCATGAATCGGGGTGGGGCTCAAGGGGGATGACCCAACTTACCATCGTTCCCAGCGATGGGATCAGACGATCGCGGTTGAGCCGCCATGCGAGGACACCTGCAGCGCTTATACTCTTCTCCCTAGACGGCACGACGCCCTCGTCTGCGCCATCCTCAACAAACTCTGAAACCAAGTTGCAAAAGAGTTGCGTTCAAGATTGAATACACGTGAAAGACAACACCTGTTTTGTGCTGCGAACGATTCATCCCTGATGGATGCACCCAGATGCGGCCCAACTGGTGGTCTTCGCACCTTGCTTCATCGACTTGGCTTCGCTCGGAGCTTTTACGCATCAAGAGTTAGGCGAGTCGCTCTTGCTTAGGCACTTCGCCGTGTGTCGAACCTTTAGCTAAGGTCGACTGGGATCCATAGGTTAGCCGACTTCTGCTCTGCAAGAAAAAGGATGCTCGTGTGTGGATTGAAACGTTCGCGCTTTCTAACTTCAAATCATTTGACGCCACGCCAATTATTAGCCTCGATAAGCACATTAACATTCTGGTTGGCCAAAACCACAGCGGCAAAACCACGCTACTAAACGCATTGACTCTGAAGCTTGTGCCAATTCCGCATAACAGCTCCAAGTATCGAGTCGGCGAGCCGCGAGTTCCTGCTTCGCGGTTAGATCTAACGTTTGTGATGAGCGGACAGGAACTCCGCGACTATCTGGCCGGGTTCGACTCGCAGATGAGGTTTCCTATTTCTGAGAGTTGGGCGCATGAAGCGAATGGCGACTCTCAAAAGGTCCTTCTGCGAGTTTTCGACCTTAAGGAGATCAGGTTTACCATACGCCGCCAAGCCACACCCAACGGAACCGGTTGGCAGATGCCGCCTGATTATCCCTCAAACAACCTAAAAATCTCTCCACGGCATTTCATCCACTTTGCGCGTAACGCAAACAGCACGGACTTTCATGTTGTTCAAATGACAAGAGGCGATACTGACGATGCCGCGATCATCGCGGCCAATAGACTGCCGTCAAGTATCTACTATTTCGACGCTCAGCGGACACCCAGCGATACGTTTGATTACGGCAACTCGGCCACATTGAACCCGAATGCTCAAAACCTCCCTGAGGTTCTCTCGTTGCTCCAGGCTAGACGAACAGAATACTTCGAGTTCGTCATGGCCGTAAGAAGAGTTCTCCCGGCCATTAAATGGGTAAGCGTCGAAGCCTCAAAGCAGAACGGCCGGCAAGCGCAGATAAGAATTTGGAATCTCGAAGAATCGGAGGGGCGCCACGACTTAACTCTACCGCTCTCGGAAGGTGGCACGGGAGTGGGGCAGGTTCTTGCAATCCTTTATGTTGTACTCAGGTCGTCTGGCAATATCATCGTCATCGACGAGCCCAACAGCTTCTTGCACCCGAGGGCTGCAAAAGAGCTCATAAGCATCCTTAGGGAGGATCGGAATAACCAATATATTCTGTCAACGCATTACCCTGAAATCGTCGTTGCTGCAGATCCGGAACGCTATTTTGTGCTTCGGTTTAGAAATGAGAAAACTGAATTGGAAACGGCCGCTCGCTCGGACTTGCTCAAGGCGCGTCAAACTCTGGAGGAACTAGGCTCTCAGTTGTCCGACATTTTCGGAGCGGATAGTGTTGTTTGGGTGGAGGGTCCTACCGAAGTTCAATGCTTCCCGCTTTTGCTTGCATCATCAAAGAAGAAAGCAGCTCCAAACATCGCCATAGCAGCTCTTAGAAACACGGGGGATTTAGAAGGAAAGCAGGCGTCGGCAATAGCGGACATCTACCGCAATCTTACGTCTTCCCACGCGATCATTCCGACATCGGCTGCGCTCTGTCTGGATGGCGATAAAGCAAACATTGCAAATCTCAATAGCCTGAAGGATGCCTTCGGATCAGTGCACTTTTTAGCCAGGCGGTGTTACGAGAATTATCTTATCAATGTGAATGCACTTAGCGATACTCTCAACGGCCTCGAGTACTTCAAGTCTACGCCAACGAGCGTCGATGCCGTGAATGCATGGATATTGCAGAATGGCTCCGATCCGAAATATGGCGCAAAGGATCACGCTCCTTTCACTACAAAGTGGATCGAAACGGTTGATGCACCCAGACTCCTCGACAATCTCTTTCAGCAACTTTCTGATGCTACCGAGACATTCCGTAAGCCGCTTCATTCTGTACAGCTGACCAAGTGGCTTCTGCAGAATGACCGAGACGCGCTGCAAGAGCTTGTGAATTTTGTTGTGTCGGCTGTTCCGAGCGCTGATTTTTGAACCAAGACTATAGGATAGCCTACGCCCTTCTAAATCATCGGGATAGGGAAGCGACGGTTTTGCAAAAGCTCAACCCTACGGGCTTGGTTCTCCTGTGCTGCTGCCATTGCGGTGAAAGTGCTGCCACCGCAATATAAGTGGTCGAGGGCTCAGGTGCCTGACCGGAATGCGTTCCCTTTTTGAGCTCTTGCTAGAGCAAGCTCTACAATCCGTTCGATAATTCGGTCGGCCGTCTTCCACTTCGATACCAGTCTTCCTGGGTCCATTCCGTACCCGGACACTATGTCTTGCAGCTGATCCACGTCGAGTTCTGACAGTCGAGTTCGCAATGCAGTTTCACCAATGCTTGCAAGATCGATGGGATCAAAGAGAGGAGCGGTCCGGCGATTCTTTGGCTTGGCCGCTTCAGCGTGTTTCGATGTGGCTTCTTTGCGGGACAACGTCCCACTTAACTGGCCGATAGCCGCCAGGACTTTTTCATTGAACTCTGGATTGCGATCGGCTTCATCGGAAATGATGCGCGCCAAATCGTTCAATGTCTTACGGAGGCTCATCTCTCAGCTCTCAAGTCTGTTGATAATCTCTCCTGCTAGCTCGACGAAGTCATCAGCAAGGCCGTTTGGTTTAGCGCCATATTTCTGCTTCAGTGTCCTCATGTACGGCTGAAATTCCGCAGCAGCTGCCACCTGATTCGCTTGTCGAATCTTGGTCTCGAACAGCGGAGCTTCCTTGGATGACTGAAGGCGCTTTATGGTGTTGTTGTGTACTGTCGAGCTCGATTGATACTTTGTCACAAGAATGCCTAGCGGTTCGATTTCTTCAGCGATCTCACTCGCAAAATCCGTCACCCTCGTGACAATTTGCGGAATGCCATAGGTAGATAGATAATCAGGCACAGTCGGAATGATATACGATTGAGAGATGCGAATACCATTCAGTGTGATGATCCCTAGGTTGGGCGGGCAATCAACAAGTACCACGTCATAATTGTCCAGTCTGGACTTCACCGCTTTCCAGAGAAGCTCGACAGGGTTGTTCGAGTAGAACTTCCCGCTGGGGGTCAAGGCGAGCTGATCTTGAACGTCAATCAAATCGAGACTGGACGGAAGCAGATCGATCGTACGTGCGGCGCCAACATCAGAGACCTTCTTCTGAAGTGTCGCATCCAAGTCGAACAGTTTGTTGTCGGGCTGCAACGCATCTTTGAATAGACGGGCAAGTGTGTGTTCGGCTGCGTTCAATTTCTTCCACTTGTTCTCCCCAATGAGCATGGTCGTGGCGTTAGTTTGAGGATCCAAATCAATAACCAATACATTCTTGCCGAACTCGGCTGAGAGAGCCTCGGCCACGCCAACGGTTGTCGTTGTCTTGGCTACTCCGCCCTTTAAATTGATAGTTGAAATTACATGAGCCATGGGAATCTTCCTTTTTCTGAGCCACGCACGCACTTGAGAGCGACGAAAAACCGGACCGGCTGCGAGCTCCGCAAGCGGCTTAGGAAAATCTTGAGGAGCGCGGGCACGCCAATTCGCGACTACCTGTCTCGATACTTTTGCCAAGAGGCCCTTGTTCCAGAGATTGTGCTCAGAATTCCGGTGACAGTGCGAACGATCAGTGCCCGTTGGTAGAGATCACCCCCCACTCGCCCTGCGCGATCGACCCTCCGCTCCAGGGGAAGGAAAGAGACCGTTGCAGTTTCGGAAGACAGGCCTTGTTGAATGATAAGACCTGCCTCCCCGCAATAATCTACTGCAACGTCGCCATATGCCGCGCGAGCGCCCACGTCCCGCCACCCGCGACTGTCGCTGTCGTCTGCGGCTTCTTGCCGACGAACGCTTTCTCCACCGAGACATAACCGGCCTTCGCCAGCGTCTCGATGTGGGCGCCGAGGTTGCCGTCGGCGGCGCCGATCAGTTTCTTGAGGCGCACGAATTCGAGGCCTGTGGCTGCCGGCAGGGCATTGAGTGCCACCTTGATCTTCAGCCGCAGCGTCGGTGGTGGAATGGATTCCGGGCTCGCGCCCGAGAGGGCGCGCTCCGGAATGACAGCGGAGGCTGGCGCCAGCTCGTTAAAATCCGTAATGTCGGGTCTGACCCCAAAACACCCCGAATCGTGTGCCGATGCCGCCTGCGGAACCCCTGCTCAACGCGCCCGAATTCACCGTATCCGAGCTCTCCCAGTCCCTGAAGCGGACGGTGGAAGACGCCTTCGGCCATGTCCGCGTCCGCGGCGAGATCTCCGGGTTTCGCGGCGCCCATTCCTCCGGGCATTGCTATTTCGCGCTCAAGGACGAGAGCGCCAAGATCGAGGCGGTGATCTGGAAGGGCGTGCACGGGCGGATGCGCTTCAAGCCCCAGGAGGGGCTCGAGGTCATCGCCACCGGCAAGCTGACGACCTATCCGGGCTCCTCGAAATACCAGATCGTGATCGAGGCGCTGGAGCCGGCCGGCATCGGCGCGCTGATGGCGCTGATGGAGGAGCGCAAGAAGAAGCTCGCCGCCGAAGGCCTGTTCGACGAGGCGCGCAAGCAGCTGCTGCCGTGGCTGCCGGAGGTGATCGGCGTCGTGACCTCGCCGACCGGCGCGGTGATCCGCGACATCCTGCACCGGCTGGAGGACCGCTTCCCCCGCCGCGTGCTGGTGTGGCCGGTGAAGGTGCAGGGCGACGGCTCGGCCGAGCAGGTCGCGGCCGCGATCCGCGGCTTCAATGCGCTGCCGGAGGGCGGCAAGATTCCGCGGCCCGACGTGCTGATCGTCGCGCGCGGCGGCGGCTCGCTGGAGGATCTCTGGTCGTTCAACGAGGAGATCGTGGTCCGCGCAGCAGCCGAGAGCATGATCCCGCTGATCTCGGCCGTCGGGCACGAGACCGACATCACGCTGATCGATTTCGTCGCCGACAAGCGGGCGCCGACACCGACGGCCGCGGCCGAGATGGCGGTGCCGGTGCGCAGCGATCTGTTCGTCGAGGTCGCCGATCTCGGCCGCCGCACCCGCGCCTATTGGCAACGCAGCCAGGAGAGCCGCCGCAGCGAGTTGCGGGCGGCGGCGCGCGCGCTGCCCGCGGCCGGCGATCTGCTCGCCATTCCGCGGCAACGGCTGGATTCGGCGGGGGCGTCCCTGCCCCGCTGTCTCAAGGCCAACACGCACGCGCATTTCCGCAGGTTCACCGCCGCGAGCGCGAAGCTGACGCTGCGGGTGCTGCACGGCCAGATCTCGCAGGCCGATCATCGCCTGACTGTGTGCGGCGAACGGCTCGGCCTGTCCGCGCGCTCGCTGCTGCGGCAGCGGCGCGACCGCTTTGCCGGACTCGAAATTCGCCTGCGTGCCTCGAAGCTGTCCAACGCGCAGGCGCAGCGCAACGCCATTGCCCGCCAGCGCGAGCGCACCCATCGCCTCTCAGAACGCGCCGGCCGCGCGCTCGTCACCTTGCTGCAGCGGCTGGAGGCCCGCGTCGACAACAGCGGCAAGCTGCTGTCGGCCCTGTCCTATCGCAGCGTGCTCGCGCGCGGCTTCGCGCTGGTGCGGGACGAAGCGGGACATCCGCTGCATGCCGCCGACAGCATCGGCCCCGGCGCACGCCTCGAGATCGAGTTCGCGGATGGCCGCGTGGGTGCGACGGCGGACGCGGATCGGGCAGCCCCAACGGCCAGGCGCGCGCCGGCGCAGCCGAAGTCGTCCGCCGCGGCGGACGCAAAGCCCGCGCCCAAGCGCGTGGGCAAGCCGGTGGATCAGGGCACGTTGTTTTGAGGTGCAGGCGCGGCGTTGCGCTGTGTCATTCCCCGCCTTGTGCGCAATTGCGCACTGGAGCGGGGAATCCAGTAACCCGCGGCCTATTGATTCAATCGCAACCGTCACGGCGTACCGGATCGCCCGGTCCTGGTGCGCAATTGCGCACTGGCCGGGCGATGACAGCGCGTGTATGGAACCGCTGTCGCAAGCTCGTCATTGAGGCGCTCGCGACAAAATTGCAGAGCAATGTTGCGCTGAAGCGACGAAGCCATCCAGAATCCCTCCACGGAAAGATTCTGGATTGCTTCGCTGCGCTCGCAATGACGATGTGGAGACAGCCCGGCCTACCGACAGGACAATCCTGCGTCGATCGTGGTCCAGAAGCCGCAATGCTCCGGCGCGCGCTGGGGGGCGCCGGCGTGGGCCTCGTAGAGAAAGACCGCGACGGTGAAGACGGCCAGAGCGGAGACGAGCTTGAGACGGTTGCGCATGAGGATTGCGTTTAATCGACATCATGGTCGAACTAAGGCGCCGTCACTGGCTGAAACCCGCGCCGCGCGCGATCCGTCAATTCCCGGTCGGCCATTTCAGTCCGTGCAGGGCGGTGGTCGATGCGGGGCTGTCCGCCTGCCGTTGTTCTCTCGGGCGGCCCCGCCTTCGCTCTGCGAGCTACGGCGCGGCGAGCCCGCTCGAATTACCGCGCCAGCCATTGCGCGACGTCCTTCTGCGATTCCGCGCGCGCCTCGGCGTCCATGCCGGGTTGGCCGTGCTCGGGCGCGGCGGGATCGTTGCTGCCGCCGGCTGCGTGCAGCTGCGTGTTGGCGCGGTCGAAATCGTGATCGGCGCCGGGATAGACCACGATGCGTGCGAGCGCGCTGCGGCCATGCGCGCCCTCGACCATCTGGCGGCAGGCCGGCGGTGACGAGACGTCATCATTGGCGCCGATCAGCACCAGGGTCGGCACCCGCGTGCTCCAGCCGAGACCGGCGGAGATCCGGCAGTCCGGATAGAACGCGATGGCGGCGCGGAAATCGGGCCCCGGATCACGCGCCCCGCTTTGCGGCCGCACCGCCCAGAGCAGCGCGCTGGCGCCGTTGGCCCAGCCGATCAGGCTGACGCGGTTGTGCGCCACCCAACTCTGCTTCATCAGCCAGGCGTGCGAGGCCGCGATATCGATGACGCGCTCGCGCCGCGCCTTGACGTGCATCTCCTTGACACGGCATTGCGGCCCGAGGTCGCGCGAGCCATAGCTATCGGGCAGCAGCACGGCATTGCCCGCCCGGACCAGGCGCTCGGCCCAATCGCGATAGCGCGGCAGCACGGGATCGGAATGGCTGGCAAGGCCGCCGCAGCCGTGCAGCGCGATCACCGCCGGAAACGGCCCCGCGCCTTCAGGCTTGTAGAGCTGCGCATGCAGCACGCCCGACGCCAGCGGAATGTCGACCGGCTGTGGCGCCGGCGCGGCATGCGCGGCCGACATCAGCAGTGTCAGGAACAGGGCGGTCAGTCGAAGGCGCATCGGACTATGCCACAGAAGCTGCCGGAATCAGCGATCCTTCGCCCAGGCAATATCACGCGAAAACGGCGGCAAAACATCACAAACCGGTGGGTTTACCGGGCGGACAAGCCACCCTATCTATGCTACATCCCGTCCAACACATCGTGCCCTCCAGGGTTTGCCTTCAAGGTTTTTCTGGACGCGGCCTTCCACGGAGACTTTCGACCGTGCTGAACAAGTTCGGCCCCTCGGGCCATGGCGAAGCGCAGGTGCAGTATCTCGACGGCGACTTCCGCGTGATCTCGCCGGGGACCTTCGTGCGCTGTGCCATCACCGACGTCAGGATTCCGCTCGACGAGCTGAAATACTGGAGCGTCGATCTGCAGGAGGCCTACGCCACACCCGCCGCCGTGCTGCAGCGGCATTTCCCGGGCGCGCCGAAACCGCAGCCGTGAGTTCGCCGGCACGCGGCTATTGATGCTCCGTGCCATCGCCGCCCACACAGGTCTTGATATAGCCCTTCCTGGATTCGCCGACGATCTTCTGGTCGATCGCCTGCTTCAGGCAATCGAGCCGCGCCTGCGCCAGGCAGAGTTGTAGCTGGTCGCGCTTGTCCTGTCCTTTCAGGCTCGCAGTCGTGGCAAGACACGTCACGCGCTTGCTCGCTGGAACCGGCACCGCGGCAGCCGAACTTGCGGTCGGCGCAGGCGCCTGTGCCAAAACGGGCGTCATGACCAGACAGGCAAGGCTGGCGGCGACAATGGCGGACGGCAATCTCATCGCATTCTCCCGATCGTCCGAGATCGATAGAAGTCTTGCGATGAATGGTCTCTGAATGACGAACCCGCCCTCCGAGATCGAGCGGATTCATCGCCTTGAGAACCGTCGCTCGCGCGCCTTGTAGAGGTGATCGCTGACCAATCGCCGCAGCCTTGCGGGGTCGTCGAATTCGAGCTGAACCGCGAACGGCACGATGCCGCCGGGCACGCCCTCGCGGCCGTGCAGACGCGCAAGATCCTTTTCCGTCGTCACCAGCGTCAGCTGCTCGCGCCCGGCATCCGCCGCGAGCGCGGCGAGCTCCTCGCGGGAGAACATGTGGTGATCGGCAAAGGGCCGCGTGCGCGCGACGTCGATGCCGCTCACGCGCAGGGTGCGGAAGAAGCGCTCGGGATCGCCGATGCCGGCAAAAGCGAAAACACGTTGGCCGAACAGCTGCGCGAGCGAGGCGGCATCCGGCTTCAGGCGCGCGCGCAACTCCGGCTTGTCGCGCCCGGCAAGCGCCGAGGCGACATCGTCGGCGGCATGGCCGTCGCCGATCAGCACCAGCGCGTCGGTGCGCGCGAGCTGCGCCTTCAGCGGCGCGCGCAGGGGACCGGCGGGAAACACCCGGCCGTTGCCGAGGCCCCGCTCGCTGTCGATCACGATGAGCGAGGCGTCCTTGAGCAGGCGCGGGTTCTGAAATCCGTCGTCCATCAGGATGACGGTGGCGCCTTGCGACTTCGCCAGCGCGACGCCGTCGAGGCGATCACGCGCGACCGCGACCGGGACGTCGCGCGCCATCATCAGGGGCTCGTCGCCGATGTCGGCCGCGGTGTGGCGCGTGCGGTCGACCATCACCGGGCCTGTCAGGCGCCCGCCATAGCCGCGGCTGAGCACCACAGGCGTTTCGCCGAGCTCGCGCAGCAGCCTGGTCAGCGCCAGCACGGTCGGCGTCTTGCCGGCGCCGCCGACGTGATAGTTGCCGACGCAGATCACGGGGATGCCGGCGTCCGCGCCCTGGCGCAGCATGCGCCGTTCGGCGATCGCGCCGTAGAGCGCTCCGAGCGGCCATAACGCATAGGACGGGAAAGAACGTGGCCGGTACCAGAAGGCCGGCTCACGCATTGGCGGCTCCCATCTCGATCCGCAGCTGCAGCAGATAGGGCTCGAGCGCGGTCATGGTGCGGTTGAGCGCGCCGCCGAGATCCTCGACCACGCCCGAGCCTGCGCGCTGCATCTTGTCGCGGACCGTCGGCTCGGCCAGCAACAGGCCGAGCTGCTTGACCAGCGCCTCCTGCGTGTCGGCCTGGCGCGCACCGCCGCTGCGGTCGAGCGCCTCGTAGACATCGGCGAAGTTGAAGACGTGCGGGCCATGCACGATCGCGGCCCCGAGCTTGATCGCCTCGATCGGGTTCTGGCCGCCATGGCGGATCAGCGAGCCGCCCATGAACACGATTCCCGACAGCCGGTAGAACAGGCCGAGCTCGCCCATGGTGTCGGCGACATAGATGTCGGTGGTCGCGGTCGGCAGCTCCTCGCGCGAGCGCAATGCCGGCTTCAGGCCCGAGGCCGTGATCAGGCCCGCGATCGAGGAGCCGCGATCGGGATGACGCGGCACGATCACGGTGAGGAGCTGCGGGAAGAAGCCGACGAGGCTGCGATGCGCCGCGACCAGCATCTCGTCCTCGCCCGGATGGGTCGAGGCCGCGACGATGATGGGGCGCCCGCGCGTCATTGCCATCAGCCGTTCGAGCTTGCCGGGATCGGCCGGCGGCGCCGGCACGTCGAGCTTGAGGTTGCCGGTGGTGACGACGTCGCGGCCGCCGAGCGTGGCGAAGCGTTCGGCATCGGTCCTGGATTGTGCGAGGCAGATGTCGAAGCGCGACAGCAGCGCCGAGATGGTGCCTTGCATGCGCCGCCAGCGCGGGAACGAGCGCGGCGACATCCGGCCGTTGATCAGCACCATCGGCACCCGGCGCGTCGCGCCGGCCAGGATCAGGTTCGGCCACAGGTCGGATTCGATGAACAGCGCCAGCGACGGCCGCCAGTGATCGAGGAAGCGCGCGACATAGCGCGGCGAGTCATAGGGCACGTATTGATGGATCACGTCGGGCGGAAACCGCTTTGCGACCACATTGGCCGAGGTGACGGTGCCCGAGGTGAGCAGGATGCGCAGATTGAGATCGCGCAGGCGCTCGATCAGCGCCGCCGCGGCCAGCACCTCGCCGACACTGGCGCCGTGGATCCAGACCAGCGGGCCATGCGGCCGCACGTCCCGGGACAGGCCGCGCCGCTCGCCGACGCGCGCGGGATCCTCCTTGCCCTGCTTCAGCCGCCGCCTGATCAGGGCAGGCGCAAGTGGCACCAGGCCCGACGCAAGGCGACGGTACAGCCGCAGCGTCAGCGGCAGCGAGCCAGGCAACGACTTGGGCAACGACTTGGGTAGCGACTTGGGCAACTTAGGCATCTTGAGGCCCAGGGCGGCCGAGTTGCGCATAGGCGCGGCGGGTCGCCTCGTTCAGCGTCTCCTCCAGCTCCAGCCGCAACGCTTCCATCATGGCGGCGTCGGCATCGGCGGGAACGTGGATTTCCTTGATGCCGACCAATGCGCCCCGCCCGAATGGAAGATTGATGGTGGTGCGGTCCCAGTTCTTGAGCCGGACGAAGCGGCTGGTCGCCATCGCGAAAGGCATGATCGGCCGCCCCGATTCCCGTGCCAGCATGATAATGCCGAGCCCGGCCACGCGCGAGCGCTTGGGGACATCGGCGGTCAGCGCGACATTACAACCGGCCTGCAGCGTGCGCACCATTTCCTTGAAGGCGCCGACCCCGCCCTTGCGGTGGAAAGCGCCGCCATGATCGCCGGAACCACGGATGGTGCCGATGCCGAGCCGCTCCGCGGCGATCGCATTGAACTCGCCGTCGCGATGGCGGGAGATCAGGACCTTGGCGCGATAGGAGGCCTTGTCCTGGTTCTTGATGAAGGGCGTGAGGAAATGCTGGCCGTGCCAGAACGCGAAGATCGCAGGGAGCTGCGGCTCGACACGGGCATAGACGTCGGGCGGATCCAACGTGAATGTGTTGGTCCGCCAGACCAGACGCAGATATTCGGCCGCCAGAACCCCGACGGCACGCTGAAACCAGCTGCTTCGCAGCGTATTGCGAAGCAGCTTTTTCAACGCGCCGGTTCTTGATTCGGGTCGAGCAGCCGGTGGAGATGGACGATGAAATAGCGCATCTGCGCGTTGTCGACCGTGCTCTGCGCCTTGGCCCGCCAGGCGGCATGGGCGGTCGCATAGTTCGGATAGAGGCCGACGATCTCGACGTCGTCGAGATTCTTGAAGGTGTTTTGCTTGAGGTCGACGAGCTCGCCGCCGATCACGAGGTGAAGCAGTTGTTGCGGGGCACTATCTGGCATGAGTTCTGTTCCTAACGGGCTGCCCGGCAAAGCAGTGTTCGAGAAGCACGACAAAAAGCGCTTTAGGCCAAGGGACGGTTTCGAAAATGCGCGACAATGCCCGCATGACGATCGCGTCCCGCTGCCACCAGCACCCCGTGCGCCACTTCCCGGCGGTTATAGAGGATGGGTTCTCCGGAGAGGTCGCTCATTCTACCATCGGCTTCCTGCACGATCAAATCGGCCGCCGCAAGGTCCCAATCATGGCTGTTGCCCCCCGCAAAAGCCGCATCCAGCGCGCCATGGGCGACCCGGCACAGCCGCAGTGCGAGCGAGCCGATTCGCGGATGCAGCTTGATTTCGCCGCCCGAGCCGTTGAGCCGCTCGACCATCGGCTTCGGGCCGGCGACGCGGGAAAAGTCGAGCGTGGATCCGGGCGAAGCCTGCACGGCTGCGCCGTTCAGCGTGGTGCCCTGCCCGCGTGCGGCGAAGAAGAACTCGCCGCTCACAGGCGCGAACACCGCGGCCAGCACTGGCGCGGTCTCCTCGACCAGTGCGACGCTGACGCACCAATCCTCGTGGCCGTTGAGATAGTTGCGCGTGCCGTCGATGGGATCGACGATCCAGGTCAGCCGTCGCGACAGCCGCGCCGCATCGTCGGCGCTCTCCTCCGACAGCCAGCCGTAATCCGGCGTCGCGCCGCGCAGGCGCGTTTCGAGCAGGTCGTTGACGGCGATGTCGGCTTCGGACACCGGCGAGGACGCACCCTTGGTCCATGTCTTCAATGCGGTGCGGAACATCGACTGCGCCAGCGCGCCTGCTTCGCGCACCGTATCCCGCAGCAGCGCCGCGTCGCGTGTCAGGATGGTTTCGCCCGGGGCGTTCGCCTCAACGTCCGCCAAGCGTCAATCCCTCGATGCGCACCGTCGGCGCATTGATGCCGTACCGGAACTCGAGATTGTTGGCAGGCTGCATCGACTTGAAGATCTCGAACAGATGACCGGCGATCGTCACCTCGCTGACGGGATAGGTGATCTCGCCGTTCTCGATCCAGAAGCCGGAAGCGCCGCGGCTGTAATCGCCGGTGACCCCGTTCACACCGGAGCCGATCAGATCGGTGACGTAGAATCCCTGCTTGATGTCGGCGATCAGCTCGGCGGGCGTCGGCGTGCCGGGCTCGAGATGCAGATTGTACGGCCCCGGCGAAGGCGAGGACGACACGCCGCGGTGGGCATGACCGGTGGTGGCAAGGCCGAGCTCGCGCGCGGTGGCGCAGTCGAGCAGCCAGGTCGTCAGCACGCCCTCGTCGACCAGCGCGGTCTTCTTCACCGCAACGCCCTCGGCGTCGAAGGTCTGCGAGCGCAGCCCGCGCTTGCGCAGGGGATCGTCGATGATGCGGATGTTCTTGGCAAACAGCTGCTGGCCGAGCTTGTCCTTCAGGAAGCTGGTCTTGCGTGCGATCGAGGCGCCGTTGATGGCGCCGACTAGATGGCCGACCAGCGAACCCGCGACGCGCGGATCGAACACGACGGGCACCTTGCAGGTCTCGACCTTGCGCGGATTGGAGCGCGCCACGGTGCGCTCGCCGGCGGAACGGCCGACGATGCCGGGCGACAACAGGTCGGCGCCGTGCGGCGCCGAGGTGAAGTCGTAATCGCGCTCCATGCCGGTGCCTTCGCCGGAGATGGCGGTGGCGGAGATGCCCTGGCTGGAGCGCAGGTAAGAACCGTGGAAGCCGGTCGAGGTGACCAGCACCATGCCGCCCATGCCTGCCGACGCCGAGGCGCCGCCGGATTTGGTGACGCCCTTCACGGCGAGGGCCGCAGCCTCGGCTTCGAGCGCGCGGCGCTCGAGCTCGCTGGTGGCCGGGACGTCGGGATCGAGCAGGTCAAGATCGGGGAAGTCGCGCGCGAGCAGCGATGGGTCCGCGAGGCCGACATATTTGTCGTCGGGCGCGACGCGCGCCATCGCGACCGCGCGTTCGGCAAGCTTGGTCACCGCATCGCCGCTGACGTCGTTGGTGGAGACCACCGCCTGGCGCTGGCCGACCAGCACGCGCAGGCCGACGTCGTCACCCTCGGAGCGCTCGGATTCCTCGACGCGTCCATCGCGCACCTCGACGCCTTGCGAGACGCCGCGCACCGCGACCGCGTCGGCCGCATCCGCGCCGGCGCGCTTTGCCGCCTCCACCAGCCGCTGCGCCAGATCCGACAAAGCGGACTGGTCGAACAGGTCGCGGCTGGCCTTTGACCCCTTGGAGGAATCCTTGGACGAAAGCGTCGAGCTTGCGGATGGTGAAGAGTTCACGAACGAAATCCTGTTGGGGCGGGGGTTCGGGACCGGAACCCACAGATGTGCCCTGATCGCGCGGACTTCAAGCATTTTCAGCCTGCCAGAAGCTCAGATTCGCGCCTTTGACGCAACGTCTCGTCAATCATGCGTGCCAAGGTCTTGTCAATCATGAGCCACAGTGACGGTGGGTTAACCAGCCTTTTTAAGCGGTTTCGGAAAGCCGCGCGCTAAGGTCCTCACATCGACCGGGAGCATAATCCTGGCGGGGAGAACTAAAGCCGTGAGGCGTCAAACAGCAACATGCGGGATCGCTCCCGCCGGGTCGAGCCGCTCCCTGCGGCTCGACCCCCTTTCCCTTCCAGTCCGCTTCGATGCGCATGATCCGCGCGCCGACGGATATACGAGGCAGATCGAGCTTCATCGCGAACGTGTCGTGCTTCGCCGTGCCGTTCGCGGCATGCAGATGGCGATCAACGTCCGCGTCAGCGATTTCATCGGCGTCGCGTTGCGCGGCAATGACGAGGCGCAGGCCATCGTCCTCGTGCATCGCGATCCCTCGCTCTCCGTTCCGCTGCTGGTCGGCGCCAACGACGACGAACTCGTCGAGGCCTTGGCGATCTGGAGCGAGTTGTTCGCGCTTCCGCAGCTCGACGAAGGCGCGCGCAAGCCTGCCGCCCGCCGCCGCCGCGCCAATGCGATCCGCGCCCGCCGTCCGAAATTCCTGATGCGCCGCCGCGTTGCGATGGCACGTGAATCGTCGGTTCACCGCGAAGAACGCGAGATCATCGCGCGAAACTAAGTGTGATTCGGTAGGGTGGGCAAAGAGCGTGCCCACGCCTTCTATCCATCATTGAGAGATCGCGGGCACGGCGCACGTGCGCCTTTGCCCGCCCTGCAAGACCTACGCCCGCATCACCGCGTCGGCGAGCAGTCCCGCAAACAGCAACAGACCGGCATCCCTGTTCGACTTGAACAGGCGCAGACACAGCTCGGGATCCTCGATCCGCAAGCGCACGATCTGCGATGCCAGATGTGCGGCGAAGGCGATCAGCCCGAGCCAGGCCGGCCAGCGCGCATCGGCGGAGGCGAGAGCGACGCCGATCAACATCACAGCGAGCCCGTAGAACAGGATCAACGCCTGCTGCGTATGCGCGCCGAACAGGCGCGCGGTGGACTTGACGCCGATCAGCGCGTCGTCCTCGGCGTCCTGATGGGCGTAGATCGTGTCATAGCCGATCACCCATGAAATCGCGCCGGCATAGAGCACCATCGCGGTGACGTCGATGCGTCCGAAGGTGACGGCAAATCCCATCAGGGCGCCCCACGAAAAAGCAAGGCCGAGCACGATCTGCGGCCACCAGGTGATCCGCTTCATGAAGGGATAGATCGCGACGATCAGGAGCGAGGCGATGCCGGTCAGGACCGCGAAGCGGTTGAACTGCAGCAAGACGACGAGACCGGTCACGGCCAGCGCGATCATGAAGGCCAGCGCCTGCTTCGTACTCACCTGCCCCGAGGGCAACGGCCGCGAGCGGGTGCGCTCGACCTTGGCGTCGAGGTCGCGGTCGGTGATGTCGTTCCACGCGCAGCCCGCCCCGCGCATCACGAAGGCGCCGATGAAGAACAGCACGATGGTGAGCGGCAGTCCGCGAACGTCATGCGCCATGCCGCTCGCGAGCGCTGCCGACCACCAGCACGGCATCAACAGCAGCCAGGAGCCGATCGGACGATCGAAGCGGGACAAGCGCAAATAGGGCCTTGCCCATTGCGGCGCGTGCGTATCGACCCAGTTGCCGGTGGAATCGGCAACGGGGGCGGACGTGTCGCTCATCGGGTCAGGACGTTGCCGTTGAGCGTGTCGAAGGTGCTGCCGCCCTTCTTGCCGGCATTGGCCTCAGGCGCCGAGCCCGAACCCAGCACCTCGCTCAGCGACGGGCCGGCCGGGCCGCGTGGCTGGTTCTGCATTTGCTGAGCGACGTTGCAGACCTTCGTCGCCATGGCCTCAGTGTTCTTGTGACCGGACTTCATCTGGTCGCCGATCTGCGGCGGGATTCCGCATTTGGCGGCGTGGGTGTCGATATATTTGATCATCTTGGACTCGGCCTGGCTGAAATTGCGGATCAGCTTGCAGGCCTCGTCCGGGGGCGCGTGACGGTCGCTCGCGGCCTTGATCAGCTTGCCGCGCTTCTCGGCCTCCTCGCGCAGGGGCATGAAAGCCTTCATGCAGTCCTCGCCCGGGCCGCCCTGGGTCGGCGGGGCCGCGCTGAACGCGCCAGCGCCGCCGACGGGCGCGGCGCCGTTCACGGGAAAGGACGATTGCGGAGCCGTGCCGACCGAAGCAACTGGCGCCGAGCCGTTCACCGGGGGAAACGCGGAACTGGTAGCGGCCTGGTTCGGCAGCGGCGCCGGAAAGGCGCTCTGCGCATAGGCGCCCGCGGCGCTCAGGGTGACCATGGCGGCAGTGATCGGAACCATCAAATGACGGATCATCAGGATAGTCTCTCCGGCAGGAGCTACGGGGTTCGGCGCCTTCCCAATTGAAGCGCAACCAGCGTGTTCGCGGTTTTACGATTCCCGCCGACGCTTAACAACCCGTTGAATAGGGCAAGAGCGCGGCGCGGGGACGCACCGTTTCGGCAATATTTACCCCCGGAATGGCTGCTTTCGGTTAAGAACGGCCCCAAATCGGACCCTGAACGATGCCCTCCCACGATTTTCGCGCCCCCCGCCTGTTCGTCGACGCTCCCCTCTTCCAGGACGCCAGGATCCCGCTCGACCGCGACCAGAGCAATTATCTCGGCAATGTGCTGCGACTGGCCGCCGGAGCCGAGGTCCTGGCCTTCAACGGCCGGGACGGCGAGTGGCAGGCTGCCATCGAAGGCCGCAAACGGCCGGACGGCCTCGTGATCCTTCAGCAGACCCGCCCCCAGGACAGGCTGCCTGACGTCGCCTACGTTTTCGCCCCGCTCAAGCATGCCCGGCTCGACTACATGGTCCAGAAGGCCATCGAGATGGGCGCCGCCGCCCTGCACCCGGTCCTGACCCGGTTTACCCAAGCCTCCCGGGTCAACACCGAACGGATGCGTGCCAATGTCGTCGAGGCGGCGGAGCAATGCGGCATCCTGAGCATCGCCAGCGTTGCCGAGCCGGTGCCGCTGGAGCGCTTCCTCAGCCAACGCTCAACAGATCGCCTGCTGATTTTCTGCGATGAGGCGGCCGAGGTACAAAACCCCGTCGAGAGCCTGCGAAACGCCCGTGCTGCCGGAGGGGGCATCGATGTGCTGATCGGTCCCGAAGGCGGCTTTGCCGAGGAAGAGCGGGCGTTGCTGCTGCGGCAGCCGAAAATCCTGCGGCTGGCCCTGGGTCCGCGGATCATGCGGGCCGACACTGCCGCGGTGGCGGCGCTGGCGCTGGTGCAGGCCGTATTGGGCGATTGGGGCGGCGGAAGCGGCTAGATCGTTTCCCGCATTGCGCGGTGCAAGGTCTCAGAAGGCAGTTCGCCGAAAGCCGCCTTGTAGCTCGCCGCGAACTCGCCCAGATGCCAGAAACCGTGCGCAATCGCGCAGGCCTTCACGCTGCGCCGTCCCGCACCGATGCGCAGTTGCTTGCGCACCGACCAGAGCCGCAGAATCCGGCTATAGCGATGCGGACTGATGCCGCAAATGGCCTGTGTCGCGCTCTGGAGCGTACGGACCGACACCCCGACCTGCTCTGCGATTTCAGGCGTCTTCGGCGAGATCGTCAGATCCTGCTGGATCAGCCGTTCCATGTCTGCGACGATCCGGCGATAGCCGTTCATCACGGGCGTCGCGGGGCGGTCTGTCGCGCCGGTGGTTAGCGCAGCTTCCATCGTTCTGAGCAATGATTGCTCGACGACGCTCAACGATATCGGCTCGCTCAGGAAATCAGGATCATGCGCTGCTGTCTCCAACGTGACGGATACCAGACGGCGCAATGAGGCGAGGACGTCCGGAGCGGGTTTCAACAGGTGATAGCCATCACCCAGTTGCGTCCAGGGTTCGCGCCGGGGCGGAGTGAGATACACGACGGCGATCAGCCGGCCCTCCGGCTCATGGACCAGACAATCGGAATTGCCTTTCAGGATGATGATCGAACGACCGACCGATTGCCCGTTGATGCGGGCCGAGGTGACGTGATCCATCGGCACCGCGACGGCGATGGCATTCATCAGTTGATAGCCTCGGACGATCCGCGGAAAAGTCTTCACCAGAGACAGGGTCAGGCTCGGCAGGCTGAGCCGGGCGCGCATGATGGCCGTGGTCCCGACCGCCAGCGGCATGCTGGATGCGCCGGCATATCGCTCGGTCTCGCCGAAATGGTCGATGTCATACGCCCGAAGCTCGAGGGCCGACGATGGCTTGAGCCCCTGAAAGGACATCAAGCGGTCCGTCGCCAGCGTTTGCGTCCCGTCGCGCGCAGTCTCGAAATGACCCTGATCCATGTCGTGCCGCTTACTTTGCCTTCCTTGCCGACGTGGCCACCCTGGACGCGCGCAGATCGTCCGGCCCGTTGATGCCGGCGCGCTTGAGATCGCGAAGCAGCTTCGTCAGCAGCAGCATGTTGGTCTTCTGCAGTTCATGGTTGTTTCCAAACCTGAAAGCGTTCTGCTCGGTCACGATAAGTCCTGCTTCAGTCTCTTCGAGAATCTTCCGCCTCTTCAGCCCGGTCACGCGACGGCGAACCGTCTCGAGCGGCAGGCTGAGGAAGCGAGACAGCGCAGCACGAGAAATCCCCTGCTTGATCACATCCGGCTCGACGTCGTGAATGCTGGAGAACTGCTCGTCCAACACCGGATCGTTCATCACGTGGATGACATTCGCGTTGAGGACCGCGTGAACGATCAGAAGGTCCAGCGGATCGAATTCATCGTAGTGCCGAAACAACTCACTCATCGAAAACAGCATATAGGCCAGCGTGTGTCGCGAGACCGTGCGGATGATGTCTGAAGCATTGCGCATGAATCGAATTCCAACATTCATGTTGTAGACGACGAACAGTGCCAACGGATCGCTCGCCATACCCAAAATGAGTATGCGACGACTTGCCAGCTGTCCTCAATTTCTCATTGTGAAGCTCGGCCGCATCGCAATTGCTCGCCGACGCTTGCGCGCAGTGACATGAAGGTTGGGCCCCAGCGTGCTGCGGACATGACGTTGGCGCACGTTCGCGGATTCAACGGCGCGATGACGTGCGGTATCGAGGTGGCGCGCGATGGAAGGCGTGACGATGGACGATGATGTCGCATCTGACGCGAGAGCACGCGACGAGCTGCGGCTGATCAGAGCGTATCTCCGCCTCCGGGACCCCGGCCGCAGGCGAAGGATCCTCGAGCTGGCGGAGCGGCTGGCGGAAGAAGCCGGGCCCGCTGTGACTGCGCCGGCCGTGCCGGCGTACCATTCGTCGAGCCAGTTGGAGACGTCCCCGGGCCAGGCCGAATGAGGCCGTCCAGCCCCGTCCGAGGCACCGGTGCAATGAGGTATTTAATTACCTTTTTCAGCGTGACGGCGAATCCCGGTTTTTGGCCGAGGACTGGCGGACGCGGCTCGCGTCAAACTCGTTAAGCGATTGATCCTTTGGAGGTCGAAACCACTTTCGGGCCATGCTAAGGGCAGCGCAACTCAGCTTACCTCCCCTTGCCCTGCCCGGTTCCACCGGGACAATGGACCCAGTTATGACCGCGACTGCCACCTCGAATGCTGCCGGCTCCGCCGCCTGGGCGGATACGCTGCTGTTGTCGTTCGCGCAGGCCGGCTACGTCAGGGCGGAGCCTGCCATCCTGCAACCGGCCGAGCCGTTCCTGGATCTCTCCGGCGAGGACATCCGCAAGAGCCTGTACCTGACCACGGACCTCACCGGCGAAGAGCTCTGCCTGCGCCCGGACCTGACGATTCCGGTGGCGCGCGATTACCTCGCCTCAGGTCGCGCCGGCCAGCCGGCCGGGTTCAGCTATCTCGGTCCGGTGTTCCGCTACCGCAGCGGCCGAGCCAGTGAATTCCTGCAGGCGGGCATCGAATCGTTCGGCCGCCAGGACCGCGCCGCGGCCGACGCCGAGACGTTGGCGCTTGGGCTCGAAGCGACCGCGGCCTTCGGTGTCCACGACGTCGAGATTCGCACCGGCGACGTGGGGCTGTTCAACGCGCTGCTCGATGCGCTGAACCTCTATCCGGTCTGGCGCCGCCGCCTGGTCAAGGATTTCAACCGCAAGATCAGCCTGGAGCAGGATCTGGAGAAGCTGGCGGCTGCGACCACCGCGAGCCCCAGCGAATATCAGGGCGTGCTGGCCGCACTCGCCGGCTCCGACCGCAAGGCCGCGCTCGCCTTCGTCACCGACCTGATGTCGATCGCCGGCACCACCAATGTCGGGGGCCGCACCACCGCCGAGATCGCCGATCGCTTCCTCGAGCAATCGACGCTGAAAGGCGGCGCGCTGTCGCGCGAGGCGATCGCCGTGCTCAAGCGCTTCCTGACCATCGCGGGCAATCCCGACGATTCCATCGCCGAGCTGCGTGCGCTCACGGCCGACGCCAGGCTCGACCTCACGGCCGCGATCGACCAGTTCGAGAGCCGGGTCGGCTTCATGGCGGCGCGCGGCATCGACGTGAAGCAGACGCGCTTCTCGACCGCGTTCGGGCGCGGCCTCGACTATTACACCGGCTTCGAATTCGAGCTGCATCACCGCGGCAACGGCGCCGAACCGCTGGTCGCCGGCGGCCGCTACGACGGGCTGATGACCCAGCTCGGATCGGCTGAACCGATCCCCGCGGTCGGCTTCTCGGTCTGGGTGGATGCGCTGACGAAGATCGGCCGCAAGGTGGGAGCTTAAGTCATGAGCGCGCCATTCGTCCTGGCCGTTCCCTCCAAGGGTCGCCTGCAGGAAAACACCGAAGCCTTTTTCGCCCGTGCCGGCCTCAAGCTGTCGAAGGCCGGCGGCGCCCGCGACTATCGCGGCACGCTTGCAGGCCTCGACAATGTCGAGGTCGCCTACCTCTCGGCCAGCGAGATCGCCTCGCAATTGTCGCGCGGCGTTGCCCATCTCGGCGTCACCGGAGAAGATCTGGTGCGCGAGAACATCGCGGACGCCGACAAGCGCGTGTCGCTGATCGATGGTCTCGGCTTCGGCTATGCCGACGTCGTGGTCGCGGTGCCGCAGGCCTGGATCGACGTTCGCACCATGGCCGATCTCGACGACGTCACCACCGGCTTCCGCGAGCAGCATCACATGCGGATGCGGGTCGCAACCAAGTTCGTCAACCTCACCCGCGCCTTCTTCCAGGGCCACGGCATCACCGATTACCGCATCGTTGAAAGCACCGGCGCGACCGAAGGCGCGCCGGCAGCCGGCAGCGCCGAATTGATCGTCGACATCACCACGACGGGCGCGACGCTCGCCGCCAACGGCTTGCGGGTGCTCGACGACGGCGTGATCCTGCGCAGCCAGGCCAATCTGGTCGCCTCGAAAGAGGCCGACTGGACACCGCAGGCGCGGGAGACCGCGCGAATCATCCTCGATCACATCGCGGCACGGGCGCGGGCCAACAAGTACCGCGAGGTCCGCACCCGCTTCCGGCAGTGCGACGCCGCCCTGCTCGGCGAAGCCCACACGCGTTTCGGTGTCGTGGCACCGTTCGGCGGACCGACCTCATCAGGCATGCTGACGTTGCATTGCCCGCCGGGGCAGCTGTATGCGCTGGCAAGCTTCCTGCGCGAGCATGGCGCCGAGACCGTCTCGGTGGTGTCGCTCGACTACGTGTTCGACCGGGAGAACCCGCTGTTCGCCAGGCTCGAGGCGTTCCTGCGGCAGTGAGCCTCAGGTCCGCTCGGCTTGACCGTTCAGCTTTGCGACAGCAAACGGCAGCTACCATATGCTGTTGAGATGACTTCGAACGCCTCTGGGACTTGATCGATGACGCTGGGCTCCGACGTTTCCGGCATGACGACCACCGCAGCCACCGCCGCGGCGAAGGGGCTGTCGATCGTCGTTCCCGTCTACAACGAGGCGGCGGGCCTCGCCGCCCTGCATCAGCGCATCTGCGATCTCGCAAAGACCTTGCGGGAGCGCTATCGGCTGGCTTGCGAGGTCGTCTATGTCGACGACGGCAGCAAGGATGAAACGCTGGCAATCGCCCGCTCGCTGCCGGCCGACGCGGTCGATGTCCAGGTGGTGTCGCTGTCGCGCAATTTCGGCAAGGAGGCGGCGCTGATGGCCGGCCTCGACCATGCCCGGCTCGGCGCCGTCATGTTCATGGACGGCGACGGCCAGCATCCGCCGGCCCTGATCGAACAGCTGGTGCGACACTGGATCGATGACGGCTATGACGTCGTCTACACCGCCAAGGCGCATCGCGACAACGAGCCGTTCTTGCGCCGGATCGCCGTGCACGGCTTCTACGCGCTGATCAATTGGGGCGCACGGCAGAAAATTCCCGAGGACGCCGGCGACTTCCGCCTGCTGTCGCCGCGCGCGGTCACCGCGCTCAGGCAGCTGCCCGAGCGCAACCGGTTCTTCAAGGGCCTCGCCAGCTGGATCGGCTTCCGCCAGATCCGCGTCGACTATGAGCCGTCGGCGCGCGCCCATGGCGTCACCACCTTCAACGCCGCAAGCCTGCTTGGCCTCTCGATCGAGGGCCTGACCTCGTTTTCGGTGGCGCCCTTGCGCTTTGCCAGCCTGCTCGGCGTCATTCTCGCCGCGGGCGCTTTCCTGTTCGGCCTCTCGATCCTCTGGGAGGTATTCACGACCGGCAAGCAGGTGCCCGGCTATCCCTCGCTGGTGATCGGCCTGATGACCATCGGCGGCGTGCAGCTCATCATGATCGGCATCGTCGGCGAATATATCGGCAAGATCCTCTCCGAGATGAAGGCGCGCCCCATCTACTTCGTCGCCGAGCACAGTGAAAAGCACTTCAAGGCCGACAAGGCGGACGACGCCGCGAAGAGGACGGCCGCCGAATGAGCGCGGCCGCAGGCCTGCGGCGGATCTGGCTCTGTGCCGACGATTACGGCATCAGCCCGGGTGTCAACCGCGCCATCCGCGACCTGATCGAACGCGGTCGCCTCAACGCCACCTCGGTGATGATGGTGGGCCCGGCGATCGAACGCAGCGAGGTCGAAGCGCTCCAGGCATCCGCGAAGGCCAGCCCGCGCTGCGCGATCGGATTGCACGTGACGCTGTCGGCGCCGTTCCGCCCCCTCACCATGCATTTCCGGCCGCTCGACGGCGACATGTTCATGCCGTTTCCAAAGCTGCTGCGCGCAGGCGTCTTGCGGCGGCTCGACCGCGAATTCTTCCGCAACGAGGTGAAGGCGCAGCTCGCCGCCTTTGCCGATGCGTTCGGCCGCGTGCCCGACTTCGTCGATGGCCATCAGCATGTGCAGCTCTATCCGCAGGTGCGCGACGGCTTTGTCGATGCGGTCGTTGAGGCCGCACCCAACGCCTGGGTACGCCAGGGCGGCCGCGACCTGCCGCTCAAGCAGCGCCTCGCTTCACCCAAGGCAATCGTGCTCGCTGTTTTCAGCGCGCAATTCCGCCGCCGCGCCGGCAGCGCCGGCCTCAGCTTCAACCCCGGCTTCGCCGGCGCCTACGACTTCACGCGCGCGGCCGATTTCGGCGCGCTGATGCGACAATTCCTGGAAGGCTTGCCGGATGGCGGCCTCGTGATGTGCCACCCCGGCTTCGTCGACGATGTCCTCGCCGGCCTCGATCCGATGACGGACGTCCGCGAACGCGAGCACGCCTATTTGGCCGGCGACGCCTTCGCGCGTCTGCTGACGGACAGCGGCGCCACGCTGGGATGAGACCCGCGGAAAGCAGGCTGCGAGGCAGCTTGTCGCATACCGAAATTTAATCCGGCCGGCACTGTTGGGGCCACAATGGAACCCTACATCTGCCTCGCGCTTGTTTTGCGCGAGGGAGACAGACCATGACGCCGCAGGAACGCCAGCTCGTCGACGACCTTTTCGACCGGCTTTCGAAACTGGAAAACGCACCGCGCGATCCCGATGCGATCGCCGCGATCTCCGACGGGTTGCGCAAGGCGCCCGGCGCCATCTATGCGCTGGTGCAGACCACGCTGCTGCAGGACGAGGCGCTGAAGCGCGCCCATCATCGCATCCAGGAGCTGGAAGCGGGCCACGCGCCCGAGCAGGCGCAGTCCGGCGGCTTCCTCGACACCATGCGCGACACGTTGTTCGGTGGAAGCCCCTCGCGCGGCTCGGTTCCAAACGTGCCGCCGCGCGACGCGCGGCCGGTCTGGAACAGCGGCGGCGCGATGCAGCAAAGCCAACCGGGCTACGGGCAACCGCCTTACGGACAGGCTTACGGCCAGGGTCCTGGTCAGGGCCCGGGTCAGGGATACGGCGCACCGCCGATGGGCGGGGGCGGCGGCTCGTTCCTCGGCACGGCGGCGGCGGCTGCCGCCGGCGTCGTTGGCGGCTCGCTGCTGCTCTCCAGCATCCGCGGCATGATGGGCGGATCGCATCAGCAGGGCTTCGGCGACGCCAATGCCCTCGGCGACCGCAGCTCTGGTGGAAGCCCTTGGGGCGGCAGCGATCAGTCCGGCGGCTCGCTCGCGCGCGATGCCGGCCTCAACGACATCGGCTCGAAGGGCGAGTCCCGCCAGGGCTTCTCCGACCACGCGTCCAACGATCATAACGACAATGATCAGAACTACGGCGACAACAATGGCGACGGCAATATGGACGTGGCCGACGACAGCGATTTCGGCGGCGACGACGACGGCGGCAGCGATTACGCGTAAGGCTGCTGTGTCCCGCTACGAACAACAACGGCCGCCCAAGAGGCGGCCGTTTTCATTTCGGGGTCGTTGGTCATCGCCCTTCCTCCGCACGTGCGGAGAAGTGAGCGGCGAGCGGCTGGCTACATCACCACGACCTTGGTGCCGACATTGACGCGGCCGTAGAGGTCGATGACGTCTTCGTTGCGCATCCGGATGCAGCCCGAGGAGACGTTGGTGCCGATGGTCCACGGCTCGTTGGAGCCGTGGATGCGATAGAGCGTCGAGCCCAGATACATTGCGCGGGCACCGAGCGGGTTGTCCGGACCGCCTTCCATATGCCGGGGCAAATCGGGGCGGCGCGCGATCATTTCGGCCGGCGGCGTCCAATCCGGCCATTCGCGCTTGGCCGTGATCGACTTCACGCCGGACCAGGTGAAGCCCGGACGCCCGACGCCGATGCCGTAGCGCATCGCCCTGCCATTGCCCTCGACGAGATAGAGGAACTTGTTCGGGGTATCGACCACGATGGTGCCGGCACTTTCCTTGCCGCTATAGTCAACAGATTGTTTCTCGAATCTCGGATCGAACTGACGCTGCCGCGGGTCAACCGCCTCCTGCTGAACCGCGCCTTGCTGATATCCACCCTGTTGCGGCTCGCCCATCGGCGGCAGGCGGCGCTGATCGTAATAGCCGGGCTGCTGTTGATAGACCGGCTGCTGCGGCGCGTAGGCCGGACCGCGGCCGGGACCGTCGCTGAACAGGAACTCGATGAAGCCGCCGCCCATGTTCGCATTGGAGGCGACGCGCACCGGCGCCGGCCGCACCTGCGGCTGGTAGAGCACCGCGGGCGGATCGTTCGGCACCGAATTGTCGAAGGCGCCGGCACTGTTTGCGCCGGCAATGAAGGTGCAAGCGCTGCCGAGCAGCGCAACAGACATTTTCTTGAACATCGACGTACTCTGTACTGTTTCGTCTCGATCACATGCGCCGTGGAGAGCTGATGGCTGATCGGCGTCCGCGACGTGGTCAATAAAAAGCAAAAGGCGTTTCGTTTGGTAAACGGAAGCCGCGTTTTGATTCACCACGTCGCGAGCGACGCGCCAATTTGGCGATCAGCGTTTATTTTCGATGAACGCTGCACGGCCATGGTTAATCGCTCCTTTGCACGCCGTCGCGCGCAACCGCAACAACAGTTCCGGCCGTGAACTTCGTGTTAAATCGCTTCTGCCTAAAAAGACGCGTGAGTGAGGTGGGGGGAGTATCCTGATGGCTGTTCACCGCAAACGTTTTCGCGTCGAGGATATCGCTGGCGGCGGCGAGATGCCGAATTTTGACGTCAATGAAGAGGCAATCCCGATGCATAGCGAGATCATGGCGGAGCTGCGCGCGATCCGTGCACAGATGGCGAAAGGCAGCATGCCTGCGCCGCTGTCCGGCAGCGCGGCCATGGCGGCGATCGACGCCTCAACCGCCCATGAGCTCGCTGAGGCTCGTACCATGCTCGAAACCTATCGGGCCCAGATCGAGCAGTGCGAAAAGCTGAAGGTCGAACTCGACCTGATCCATGACGCCATCGACCGCACCAAGCGCGAGATCGCGACGCTGCACGGCAAGAGCTTTGACGGCGGCGAAATGGCCAAGGTCAATGGAGAGCTCGGCGCAGTGGTCGGCGGCACCGAGCAGGCGACCCAACAGATCCTCGAAGCCGCGGAATCGATCGACCAGGCCGCCAGCGCCATGTCCAAGGTGGACTCGGTCGACCAGCAGAAGCAGCTCTCCGACGACATCCAGGAACGCGTCATCTCGATCTTCGAGGCCTGCAACTTCCAGGACCTGACCGGCCAGCGCATCAGCAAGGTCATGACCACGATGAAGTTCATCGAGCAGCACATCAACTCGATGATGGACATCTGGGGCGGCGTCGACGCGATCAAGGCCCACGTCGTTCCGCAGGTCGACACTCGCAGCGAGGACGACAAGCTTCTCAACGGCCCCAAGCTCGCCGGCGACGTCGGCCACGCCTCGCAGGACGACATCGACGCGCTGTTCGACTAAGCGGACGCGACAGAACGAAAAACAAAACGCCGGCGAAAGCCGGCGTTTTTGTTTTGGGTCATCCCCTCCGCCGTCATCGCCCGGTTTTGACCGGGCGATCCATTATTCCAAAACCGGTTGAGATGGGCCGCGGCGCAGTGGAGGCCCCGCCCCCCGCACGCGATTGCTTACCGCGGGGCATGACAACGAGCCGTGACTACGCCCGCGGCGCGCAGCGGACGTAGACCATGTTGCCGTAGCGGGTGGCGGCGTCCTTGTCGATGAAGCGGGTGATCAGGACGCGGCCGTCGAAGGAGACGATCTCGCGATCCTGATCGCCGGGCGTCGGGCCCGCCGGTCCGATGTAGTTCTTGCCGCTCGGCGAGCCCTTCAGCCGCAGCTCCTGCGGGGTTGCCTGGTCGGCCAGATGCATGATCACGCCGCCGGAGGAGCCGGCGGTGATCACGTAGGGATTTTTGCACTGGGCGCGGGCGGCAGCCTCGGTGCGGGCGCGGTCGGCCGGGTTCTGGAACGAGGCGAGACCCCAGCGGCCGACGATCTCGTCGGCGCGAATGGTCGCAGGCATTTCCGGGCCGGCGCCGGGCTCGGCTTCAGGCGGCGGCGAGGACGACGAGAAGGACGGCAGGCTCATGCCGCCGCCGCAGGCGCCCAGCAGCAGCGCCAGACAAGAGGCGGCGGCCAGATTGGCGGCCGTGCGCGCGTGAGCTGAACTTAACATGGCATTCCCCCGGACAAGACCATGGCCGCACCCCTCCCGCAGCCAAGCGTAAAAACGCTGCCGGAGCAATGACGTCCTTTGATACGCCTGTGCCCCGAACAAGTTTCCAATACCACCATCCTATATCCGCCTCACCAATCGCTTAACCACCTTTGCTTGACAGGATCGCGGCCAAGCCATATTTCCGGGCGCACTATTAGCACTCGGAAAGCCCGATTGCTAAGCGCGCCGTTCGATCCCTGGGGTAGGGGCTGGGCGGAAGCGCCGCCCCACCCACTTCCACTACTTCCGAAGCGAGCCTCCAAAGGGAAACGTCATGGCTAAATCCAAATTTCGTCCGCTGCATGACCGTGTCGTGGTCAAACGTATCGACGCCGAGGAAAAGACCAAGGGCGGCATCATCATTCCGGACAGCGCCAAGGAAAAGCCGTCCCAGGGCGAAATCGTCGCCGTCGGCCCGGGCGGTCGTGACGAGACCGGCAAGCTGACCCCGATCGACCTCAAGGTCGGCGACCGCGTGCTGTTCGGCAAATGGTCGGGCACCGAGGTCAAGATCGACAACGAAGAGCTCCTGATCATGAAGGAGTCGGACATCATGGGCGTACTGGCCTAAGGCCACCCGCCTGAACAGCCGCTGAATGCGCCGCTGTCATGCCCGGCCAGAAGCGCGAAGCGCGTCTTCGCGCCAGATGACCCTGGCATCCATCAATCTTCGCCAGGTGATGGATTGCCGGGCCTACGCCACGCCGAAGCGGCTTCGGTCGTTCAGGCGGGCCAAGCCCGGCAATGACGCAGAGAGCGCGCTTCAGCACGAAACAAGACGCATCACCAAACACGAGGAATTGCAGAAATGGCTGCCAAAGACGTCAAGTTTTCCGGAGACGCGCGCGATCGCATGCTGCGCGGCGTCGACATTCTCGCCAACGCCGTCAAGGTGACGCTCGGCCCGAAGGGCCGCAACGTCGTCATCGAGAAGTCGTTCGGCGCGCCCCGCATCACCAAGGACGGCGTCACCGTCGCCAAGGAGATCGAGCTCGAGGACAAGTTCGAGAACATGGGCGCCCAGATGCTGCGCGAGGTCGCCTCCAAGACCAACGACCTCGCCGGTGACGGCACCACCACCGCGACCGTGCTGGCCCAGGCCATCGTGCGCGAAGGCGCCAAGGCGGTCGCCGCCGGCATGAACCCGATGGACCTCAAGCGCGGCATCGACAGCGCGGTCGCGGCCGTCATCAAGGATATCGAGAAGCGCGCCAAGCCCGTCGCCGCCTCTTCCGAGGTCGCTCAGGTCGGAACCATCTCCGCCAACGGCGATGCCGCCATCGGCAAGATGATCGCCCAGGCGATGCAGAAGGTCGGCAACGAAGGCGTCATCACCGTCGAGGAGAACAAGTCGCTCGACACCGAGGTCGACATCGTCGAAGGCATGAAGTTCGACCGCGGCTATCTCTCGCCCTATTTCGTCACCAACCCCGAGAAGATGACCGCCGAGCTCGAGGACGCCTACATCCTGCTGCACGAGAAGAAGCTCTCCGGCCTGCAGGCCATGCTGCCGGTGCTGGAAGCCGTGGTGCAGTCGGGCAAGCCGCTCGTCATCATCGCCGAGGACGTCGAGGGCGAGGCGCTGGCCACCCTGGTCGTCAACCGCCTCCGTGGCGGCCTGAAGGTGGCCGCGGTGAAGGCGCCGGGCTTCGGCGATCGCCGCAAGGCCATGCTCGAAGACCTCGCGATCCTCACCGGCGGCCAGCTGATCTCCGAGGACCTCGGCATGAAGCTCGAGAACGTCACGGTGAAGATGCTGGGCCGCGCCGGCAAGGTGGTGATCGACAAGGAGAACACCACGATCGTCAAGGGCGCCGGCAAGAAGCCGGACATCGAGGCCCGCGTCGGCCAGATCAAGGCCCAGATCGAGGAAACCACCTCGGATTACGACCGTGAGAAGCTTCAGGAGCGCCTCGCCAAGCTTGCCGGCGGCGTCGCGGTGATCCGCGTCGGCGGCGCCACCGAGATCGAGGTCAAGGAGAAGAAGGACCGCGTCGAGGACGCGCTCAACGCCACCCGCGCCGCGGTGCAGGAAGGCATCGTCCCCGGCGGCGGCGTCGCGCTGCTCCGTGCCAAGAAGGCGGTAGGCCGTCTCACCAACGCCAATGCGGACGTCCAGGCCGGTATCAACATCGTGCTGAAGGCGCTGGAAGCCCCGATCCGTCAGATCGCCGAGAACGCGGGCGTGGAAGGCTCGATCGTCGTCGGCAAGATTCTGGAGAACAAGTCCGAGACCTTCGGCTTCGACGCCCAGAACGAGGACTATGTCGACATGGTCGAGAAGGGCATCATCGACCCGGCAAAGGTGGTCCGCACCGCGCTTCAGGACGCCTCTTCCGTGGCCGGGCTGCTGGTCACCACCGAGGCCATGGTCGCCGAGCTGCCGAAGGAAGCTGCGCCCGCAATGCCGGCCGGCGGCGGCATGGGCGGCTTCTAAGCCTCCGTTCCATTACAGGATTGCGAAGGCCGCCTCCGGGCGGCCTTCTTTTTTGCCGACCCTGCCCCTCCGCTTTCCGATTCAACCGCCGGCCGAAACCCACTACGGTAACGCGCCGATTCGAATTGTTTGGGCATGATCCTCCAGGAAACAGCTTCACACTTTTCCGGATCATGCCCGTTGCGCGAGGATTTTCAGCGATGCGTGCGTTTCTGGCTTGTTCGACAGTCCTTCTGGCAGCTCTGCTTGCCGCTTCTCCGCATCCCGCCTCCGCCCAGATGAAGCTGTCGCCCAAGGCGACGACGCCCGGTGGTCCGGAGACACGCTATTTCACCTCGATCGACGGCCTGATGGACGGCAATGCCGACGTGATCCTGAAGGAGACGCGCCAGGGCAAGACGGTGACGGCGGCCGTGCTCGACGTCTGCTATCCCGTCGCAAAGAATTCGGACCGAAAGGACCGCTTCGTCGTCAACCTCCAGGTCGCGGGCCAGACCCTGACCGGCACCACGCAGAGCGTCGGCGAAAAGTCGCCCGTCAGCGTCAAGCTGCTGCGCAAGCAGAGCGGCGATACGTTCGAGTTCCGCGGCCAGATCAGCATCGGCCAGGTGGTGACCGAGGTGACCTCACCCGACAACGCCGATCTCAGCGAGAAGGAATTTCAGGACAACCAGACCTCCGACGACGGCATCACGCCGCAGCCGAAGGATTTCACCGACGTCTCGCCGGAAGCGATCGCGGTCAAGGTCAAGCTGGACGCCGCGACCGACTTCCTGAAGAGCCTGAAGGGCCAGGCGGTCGAGGTGACGCTGGCGAGCCTCACCGTCGGCTGCGATGCGCTGCGTGCGGGCGAGCAGACCATCAACATGTCGGTCGATCCCGAGCGCGCCGGCGCGCTGCTGGCGAAGTTCAAGGCCATGCCGGGCGTCACTGCCGCGGGCTGGACCGCGGGCATGACCGAGATGGACCGCACCATCCGCTTCGCCGCAGCCGACTGGCGCGAGGGCGACAAGATCAGCAAGGACAAGCTGGCGGCCGCCGTTGCGAACGTCTTGAGCCGGACGCTCGCGGCAAAGCCGGCCTCACAAAGCTTCAACCCCGCCACGGGCAAGCTCAAGCTGGTGTTCAAGCGCCCGAACCCGGATTTCCCCGCACTGGATCTCACCGACACGATCGAGGTCGCAGGGCTCGTCTCGCCCGACAAACCGGGCACGACCGACAAGCTCATGCTCTGGATCGGCAGCCCCGCGACGACGACCGCTGATGAGAGCAGCGGCGCCAAGCTCAATCTCTCCGACGACGCCTCGGTCGACGAGGAAGGTGATCAGCCCGACGACAACGGTTCGATCGAGGCCCTGGTCAAGGAGTTCAAGGCTCAGCGCTGGGACGCCGACAAGTCGGTGTGGAAGTGAAGTGACGTGAACTGTTGTGCCCGGGACGCAGCACAGCACCTCGGTGATGCGCTGCAGAGCCGGGGTCCAGAAGCCGGTATCGACATCGAGAACAGATGACTGTGTCCGGCTCTGCTCAGCAGCGTTACACGCTGCAAGCGTCCGGGACACGAGAGCAGCGCTAATTCCCCGTTGTCCTGAAGCGCAGCGGCTTGGGGCCGATCAGCGTCAGCACGTCGCCCTGCCGCTTCCAGGTCTCGACGCTGCTGAGTGCTGTGACGAGTTCGTCGTCGGCCTGCGCTCTTGCCGGCGGGCAGTTGCGGTCCTGGATCTGGCCGGGAACGAAGATCACAGTGTTGCCGGCGACCGAGAACTGGCCCTTGCCGCCCTTGCACCAGAGCTCCAGCACGACCTCGCCATGGTCACCGATCTCGATGTTTGGAATTCGCTTCGAGCCTGCCTGCGGCAGCGCTTCCAGGGTCATTTCGGTGCCGAACGGAAAACCGTCCTCGGCACGCGCGACAGCGGACATCGCGAGCATTGCACCCGCAGCACATACCAATCGCTTGAGCGAAACCATGAAACCTCTCGACCGACCTGATCTGCGGCACCTTCTATAAGACTGCGGGCTCATTGAGAAGGTTCGCTCGCATGCAAAAATCCCCGCGGAGACCTCCGCGGGGATCTGCATCGAAGCCGGACGTGGCCTGTTACTTCAGGACCATCGCCGTGAACGGATAGACATAGGCCTGCAACGTCACGAGCACACCGACGAGACAGGCCAGCACGATCGAGTGCCAGAACACGAAGCGCAGGATCGTGCCCTCATGGCCGTACCAGTTGGTGGCCGTGGAGGCGACCACGATCGACTGTGCGTCGATCATCTTGCCCATCACGCCGCCGGAGGAGTTCGCGGCGGCCATCAGGATCGGCGATATGCCGAGTTGCTCAGAGGTGATCTTCTGCAAATTGCCGAACAGGATGTTCGACGACGTATCCGACCCCGTCAGCGCCACGCCAAGCCAGCCGAGCAGCGTGCCGAAGAAGGGATAGAGCACGCCGGTTGCAGCGAAAGCGAGACCGAGCGTCGCATCGACACCGGAGAGCCGCGTCAGCGTACCGATGGCGAGCATCGCCGAGATCGTGATCAGCGAGATCGCGCAGAGGCGGATGGTGCGGCCGTATTCGGTCAGGAGCTTGCCGGGGCCGACGCCCATCAGGAAGCCCGAGATGATCGCCGCGATCAGCATGCCGGTGCCGGTGAACGACAGATAGGTGAATCCGAATACCGCTCCCTCCGGCGTCGGCTTGGCCGCCACCGGCGGCATCTTGTTGATCATCTGATGCAGCTCGGGAACGGGATAGTTCCAGACGAAGATCGAATTCGCCCAGGCCTTGAAGCCGCCATTGCCCCAGATCAGCATCACGATACAGACGATGATCCAAGGCAGCAGCGCGTTGAACAGCTCGCTCTGCGTAAGCGGCGTCTTGTCGAGCGGTTTGGCCGCGGCCATGGTGGAGGCCGATTCATCATTGCCGCGCAACGCCGGCGACAGCCAGAGCTGCTTCGGCTGCCAGACCTTCAGGAACAGGATGAGAGCCCCCATCGAGATCAGCGACGCGCCGATGTCGACGATCCAGGGATTGATGTAGTTCGAGATCACGAATTGCGGGATCGCGAACGACACGCCGGTGACCAGGATCGCCGGCCAGACGTCCTTCATGCCTTTCCATCCGGCAAAAGCCCATATCACCCAGAACGGCACGATCAGCGAGAAGAACGGCAGCTGCCGTCCAACCATCGCGCCGAGGATGTAGGGATCGAACCCGGTGACCGAGGCCAGACCCTGGATCGGCGTGCCCAGCGCGCCATAGGCGACCGGCGCAGTGTTGGCGATCAGCGACAGACCTGACGCCGCAAGCGGCGAGAAGCCGAGGCCGATCAGCACGGCACCGGTGATGGCGACCGGCGTGCCGAAGCCGGAGGCGCCCTCGAAGAACGCGCCGAACGAGAACGCGATCAGCAGCAATTGCAGTCGCCGATCCTCGGTGACGCCGCCGATGGCGCGCTTGAGCAATTCGAAGCGTCCCGTGCTCACCGTGACCTGGTAGAGGAAGATGACGTTGAGCACGATCCAGCCGATCGGGAAGAAGCCGGTCACGATACCCAGCACCGAGGCGCGGATCGACATGTTCGCCGGCATGGTGAAGACGAAGATCGTGATCAGATTGGCCACGATCACGGCGATGATCGCCGCGATATGCGCCTGGACGCGGCCGCTGGCGATCAGGACCAGCAGCGTGACGACGGGCACCGCTGCCGCAATCGTCGACAGCACCGGGCTGTGCAGCGGGTCATAGACTTGATTCCACATGGTCTTCCTCCCCCACGCATGTTTGTGGCAGACGGCCCGCGTGGAGAGCCGAGCTGCTTGACGCTGGAACGATAACCCCCGAGCTGGACGCGAATTCCTCG